>Ga0302296_1000015_pt1 | contig 150143 bp, 132 predicted proteins | sample III_Fen_N3_1_FD_194546 | JGI IMG/M metagenome (GOLD analysis project Ga0302296, IMG submission 194546) | Peat permafrost microbial communities from Stordalen Mire near Abisko, Sweden - III_Fen_N3_1 | ecosystem: Environmental > Terrestrial > Soil > Wetlands > Permafrost | place: Sweden: Abisko... | reverse complement strand
GTTTTTTAATCTCAATCTCACCTTTTAGAGGTTAATCGACTGTTCTTCAATGTATTACTTGGTGAGATTAAGGTGAGATTAGGGTGAGATTGAAACAAGCGTTATTAGTCCGTGTTCCTCGACTTATCCATCCATTCCAGATAGATAAGCCAATGAAAAATGAAAGCTATTCTTTCACTCTATCTTTTAAGTTAAAAGTATAAAACTTTTAAGTTGAAAGGCGTTATCTTTTAAGTTAAAAGATAGGATAGAATCATAGCAAATCCGAATGTATTGATATATTATTACATTATTACAGATACTCATTTGACCTTCACTGTCATAATACTGACTCAATGAGTGCAGAAATGCTGATTTTCCACTTTCAATCTCACCCTAATCTCACCTTAATCTCACCCGAAGATATTCTGTAAATAAGCTATTTAATATCTAAAAGGTGAGATTGAGATTAAAAAACTTTTTATTTCTGTAGAAATTAAATAAGAAAATAATTGTATTGATTTTATTATACAAAATTATTAAATACTCAAATTTTGTTCTTTTTATTGAGCGTCTGTCCCGTGATAAAATATGGAGTGAGGGTTGCCTCAATCAGATTTCATGGGATTTGATAAATCGGATAATAAATAAAATAGTATAAAGATGTTAAAAAAATAATATATTTTATATTGCTAGGCATAGTCGTCGCAGGCTGTCATGGTGATTATATGGATTTGGGTGACAAATATTCTTTGGAAAATAGGTGTCTTGGCCATACGAACTTGTAGGGATCAATTGTCCGAAAGTTTAATTCTTGAGGGAGTATCATAAAATTGAATTATGATACACCCTCTTGTAAAAATGTAGTAAGCAATCTGTCTGTTACTATAAGCTGAACCCAAGTCCGACCGAAACAGGGAAGCATTTAGGTGCTTTGTTACTGTTAAGTAGCGGAGTTATTGCTGAACGGAAGTATATCATCATATCGCCATATCCACAGTATCCCTGGATATTAAGTCCTATTGGATTGAGATTGACATCACTTGTTTCAGTGTATTTATTATTATCGATGAAGTAGCGTGAATGTTCGCTCTTACGTATTTCCATACCTGGCCCTAAAGCCAGATATAATTTATTATGGCCTATTTTATATTGATATTCCATCATTACAGGAATGTTTAACTCCCAGTAACTCAGATAGCTCTTGTTTACGTTATTCTGTTCTTTACGCAAGTATGTCATATTGTTAGCATCGGTTGTAAGTATCCAGTTTCCTTCAAAATGATTGTGTATATTGATGATTTGCGCGTTGATTGTAATTCCCAGAGTATTACCTGGATTCAGAGAGAAGTCACACGAAGCGAGTCCGATGCCCCATTCCCATGATTTAGAACTTCTAACATGTAAATCATCATTATTGAGAGATCCGCAGGATGAGCTGGAAAGTTCGTTGAAACCGATGATTAATGTCGGAAAATGAGAGTTGAAACTCTTGTTTAACGAACGTTTCTTTCTAGGTATGAACGGTGATGAGAAGTACTGTTCCACTTCCTGATCGTCAGAATAATGCCCTTCGAAGATTGGTTTTATCTCGGTTTGGGTATCTTTGAACACTTTGACCGTTACAGTACCGTCTGAGTCATTCACAATAACTTTCTTGTTGCTCTTTGTAACCATTGTGTCTACAGGCTCTGTGGCCATCATTACAGCTGGAAATATAGCTGTCAGGAGTAAAATTTGTAGTTTCATAATTAATATTATTGTTTTATTTTCTTTTTATTGTACACAAATCCATTAACTGTTCAGGAGACAGAGAACCCTCAATATAGACGACCGTTCCACTTTGGTTATCGCCTTTCTTAAATAGAATATATCTATTTATTCCCGATTTTATCGGTTTCATCAAGTAGTATCCACTGGTAACCTGACCGTCTTCCACGATTTCACGCACCTTTTTCGCGTTCTTTTTGTCTTGTCTGAGATAATTCTCCACATTATTACCGTTTTCTTTGTAAATAAGGCTTTTGTACACATCCAGTTGAAAGCCCTTGAACGTGCCGTGATGCAGTTCCACCATCTTGCATCCTTTGTCATGTCCGTACAGTTGGAAGATATTGCTTACTTGCAAATCATCTTGTGCTCTCATGACTGATGCCGAAAATATCATCATGGTTATCATTGCTATTTTTATTCCGATATTTTTTTTCATAATCTTTATGTTTTTATTCCGATAGGGCGGAGAAAGTTTCTTGATCATCAGCAGATACATCATTGAGAGCTTCGAGAGCCTGTTGTTTCACCACTTCAGGGTCGGTACACTTCTTTCCTTCGATTACAGCATAGTTTTTGGATGCAGGAAGGTGTCCAAAAGTGAAGACAAGAGTTATAACGATACATGCGGCGGCTGTTATTATCCAACTCATCCTATGGTTTCTGCGTCGGATAGATGTTACTTTTGTATTATTGTCTAACGGTATCTTTGGTAAGTCTGTTGTCTCCGATTTCATCGACTCAAAAGCAAACAGAGCCTGAAATACCTTCCATTCCTCAGGTATTTCATTACCTTTGTCTTTGAAGTATTCGCGAAGTCGGCATTCCTCTTCATTGGAGGTCTGTCCGTCAAGATACTTATTGATTAATATTTCTATCTGTTTCATATATTCTTACTTTTGTCATTTTTATATATTCCTGCTGTATTCTGCGTCTGGCCCTCGACAGATTTTGTCGTAGACTCTCGGCTGTACAACCGGTTATCTTGATGATATCCTCAGCCTCGTAACCTTCTATCTCTTTCATCGTCATGATTTGCTGTTGTAGAGGCGGCAGATGTTTGATAATAGTATTTATAATAGCCATCTCATCATTCGTTTCGGCTGCATAGTCATTGGTCGCTGCTTCATAATTGCTTTCCTTTCCCAATTCGAGCTGGCGGTGTCTCCACAGGTCTGTATACTTATTTTTCAGGATAGTCAGTGCCAGAGCTTTCACGTTATGATGGTTTTCCAACGAGTCGTGCATGTTCCACAACTTGAGCATGACTTCTTGCACCAAGTCCTCGGCACTGTCGTCATTTCTATTCAAACGTCGAGCCTGTTTCAGTAGTTCTTCTCTCAACGGAACAATTTTCTCTGTAAAGTCTTTCAGATTCATCTTTCTGTATAATAAACGTACATAAGTTAGTTTTGTGACATTCTGATAACAAATAATCTGCAAATTTATCATCAAAAGGTCTGTATAATTTGATAATTAATACATAATTCATTGATTTTTTTTCGTATTTTTGCATTTTTAATTTTAATTGGATGCGGAGAAGTTTATTGATTTTTGTATTGTTTTCTATTTCTCTCTTGTCAGTAAAGTCTCAGGAGAGAGGTCGCGGAATACATAGGAATATTGCTCTAAGAGTGTCCTATTTATTATGCTCCTCCTCATTGTCAGCTTATACCGATGGTGAGACGGCCCGACAGATGGAACGTCAGGGCATGGTGAATATTCATTCCATCGATAAATCCATTCAGGTGAGTCTTATGTACAGCCGTGCCGACAATTTCACGGGACGTGTGTTATACAGTGATTTGCATGAAGCTTATTTGCATCCGCAGACTGCAAAGGCATTGGCAAAGGCACAGAAACGACTTCAGAGGTTGAGACCCGACTTAAGTCTTAGGATTTATGATGCCTGCCGGCCTATGTCCGTACAGGCTAAGATGTGGAATGTGGTTAAGAATACCGGTAAAGATATCTATGTTAGTAATCCTGCACATGGGGGCGGGCTGCATAATTACGGACTGGCTGTCGACATAACTATTTGTGAGGTAAATGGAGATACCATACCAATGGGCACAAAGATAGATTATATGGGTGCGGCTGCGCATATTGACCGTGAAGCGCAGTTGGTCACGTCACATAAGATAAGTCATTCGGCCCGGAAAAATCGAGAATTGTTGCGCGAGGTGATGCGCTACGCGGGTTTTAAACCTTTGCGTACAGAGTGGTGGCACTTCAATTTCAAGAGTCGTAAAGAGGCAAAAGCTCATTACAAGGTGATAAAATGAATAATATAATTGACCAACCCACGATAGATTTTATCCGCGACAATGCCGATGGTGATGTGCAGGCTTTGGCACTGAAGGCCGATAAATATCCCGGAGTGGACATGAAAATAGCACTAGTGCAGATAGAAGGTCGACAGAAAGCCCTTCAGAAGATTCCTTCGTGGGCTGCTACTGACGGAATGGTCTATCCTCCCCATCTATCGATGGAACAGTGTTCGTCAGAGATTACAGCGATATACAAGGCTCAGATAGTAAGGAGGCTTATTGCTGACCGTGGTCTGATGGTTGACTTTACTGCTGGTTTCGGTATCGATTTTTATTTCATTGGACGTGAATTCCGCCGTGCTGTCTATGTGGAAAGGCAGGAGGTGCTGTGTGATGCGGCAAAGAACAACTTCCCGTTACTGGGCATGAATCAGGTCGAGGTGATCTGTGGTGATGGAATAGATTATTTGGAATCGATGAAAAGGGCAGATTTGATCTTTATCGACCCTGCAAGACGTGATGCCAACGGTGGTCGTACGATAGGAATAAAAGACTGTACTCCTGATATTACTCTGATAGAAGATGTATTATTGGCTAAGTCGGAATACACCTTGTTGAAACTATCACCGATGCTCGACTGGCATCAGGTGGCGCGTGACCTCCATAACGTGACTGAGATACATATTGTATCGGTGGGTAACGAATGTCGTGAGATGTTGGTTGTGATGTCTGAGAAAGTCAGTGAGGGAATAAAGGTCTATTGCATTAATGATCATTCGGTGTTCTGCTTCCGGTCAGATGATGTCAGAATCCCTACTATAGCACATCCTGATGACTTTAAGTATCTGTATGAACCGAATTCATCGATCATGAAGGCCGGGTGTTTCGGGGTTATATCCGATGAATATCATGTTAATTCAGTGGGAAACAATAGTCATCTCTTTGTAAGTGATAGTCTTATCAATGATTTTCCAGGTCGGAAATTTGCCATTGATAGCATTTTCTCATTGAACAAACGTGATATGAAGGAACATCTTTCTGGTCTTAGTCAGGCCAATATCACAGTGCGCAACTTTCCTATGACAGTGGCTGAGTTGCGTAAAAAACTCAAGTTGAAGGATGGCGGCTGTGTATATCTCTTTGCAACTACACTTTCTGATGGAAGCAAAGTGATAGTAAGTTGTTCCAAATGCTGATGCGTTAAGTGTTAAGAGCCTGTCGTGTACAATTATCCTACCCTTTTTCTGTATTCAGAGATTTTGCGCGCTATTATTTGTTTAGCTCTGTAAAACTGTGAGGATGATGTGTGCTCTGATATATTGAGCATCATCCCTATTTCTTTATGTGACAGTCCATCAAGGGCAAAGAGATTAAATACTGTCCGATATCCGGTGGGCAGTTCACTGATGAAGTGATGCAGTATGTTTGATGGTATGCTTTCCACATTTATATCTTCAGGCATAGAAAATGTTTCCAGAGTTTTTCCTATATCAACAGTGTCACGTAGAATATCCTTTGCACGAAGATGCTGTAGTACCTCGTTGACAAACAACCGACTTATCCATGCTCTTAAAGATCCTTCCTGCCTCCATTCAAAGCGGTCAAAGCGGGTAAAAACGGCAATAAAACCGTCATGAAGCACGTCTCTGGCCACATCCCGATCGGGCATATAACGCAATATAAGAGCATACATCTTGCCCTTATACTGCTCGTAAAGCTCTTTTCGCGCCTTGTTGTCACCTTTCTTACATCCTGCTGTAATCTCCTGTTCTGTCATCGGTGTTAATAATTCAGTTTCAGTCCGACATGTAAATCGAGACTAAGAGGATTTTTCGTTCTGTAGGTTTCTATATCCGTTCCGTTTCCCCAATAATAGCTTAATCCCGGTTCGGCATAAATGGATAATTTGGGGACAATCGTATATCCCGCGCCGAAAGATGTATTAACCGACATCTGGATTCTGTCAAGATGCAGATGTTCACCGCTTCGTCTGGCGTAGATACACTTTTCCGCTTCCAGGCCGTTACTCCAGTATAGCGAGAACTTGCGATCATCAAAGAAATGGTAATTTATCTTGATGGGGATGCCTATATAATAGATACGTTGGTCATTGTCGTTATTCAGATAGCGATCTTCAGTTGTTGAGAGAAGATAAGTGCCTGTTAGACCCGTAGCTATGCCGAAGCGTCTGTTGATTCTTTTTTCTACGGTAAAACCTATTCTTACAGGGAAATGATGTTTAAGTTCTATCTTTGTATATCCTATCAGAAATTTGTCGCTTTCATTCTCAAGATTGCTACCTATGGTTGTATATACATCAGAAAAGTCATTACAAGATTGGCAACGGTTAAAGGCGTTACCACCATCCGAGAATTGGCTTGCTGACACCGTTGTTCCTAAACCGAACGACCATGCGCTTTCATCCCTTTTCCTGTTGAGATCGGACATGGCCATGAGTCTCTCGCCGTCTTTGGCAGGAGGAAGATCCGTATTCTTTCTTACACTTGTATTTTTCTGCTTAGTGTTGACTGCGACTTCATTTGTATTGATAATTTTCTCAGTAACTGTTATCGTTGAGTCCTGACGGTTATAGGCTGTCGAGACTACTTGTGACATCAGTGATTCGTGTGCAGCAGTGTGGCGTTTGCTTTTGTCGCTCCCTTTGTCAGTATCCATGCTTTCACCTGTTACAGGCGAAAGCATGGATACTGACTTGGTTTCGGAAACATGAGTGTCTGCTGTTAACTTAGTGTTCGCAGAATTATTATCTGATTTTATATGATGAGTATTATTAATCCGGGCTATACTGCCGATTTGATCGGCATTTTTGTTCATGAAATGGAGCGTAAGTACTGAACTGACCAATATGAGCAGTGTTGCTGCTGCTGCCATCCATGTTCTCTGACCTATAATAAATCGCTTTTTCCTGTCGGCATATGGCAACTGCTTATCGATACTTTCCCATATATTGTCGGGAGGCATCAATTCGTAATCGTCCATCTTGTTGCGGAGCGATTCCAACCATTTGTTGTCGTTTTCTTCTGTCACTGTATATTCGGATTTGTTAGTTACTGAGAGGATAATTAAAACCAATATGTTTTATCTTATATTTATTATATCCCATATCAGTGGCTTTGTATTCTACATCGACATATAATTTCTTTCCACCATTCTTGGCTTGTGCTTCGGCGAGAATACCTTTAATGTCATAGCCCATAAAATATAAATTAGCATTCAAATATAAATTAGCTTTCCTATTATAAACGTAATAATCTGACGAAGTATTGCTTCCCGGTGTATCATTATTCGCATTATGATGCAGTACAAACTTTACAGTGTCAGGCTTGTCTGCACTTCCTGAGCTAATAAAGTCTTTGTCATCTGTATAACACAATGTGAGATAATGGTATTTTATGTTAATGAAATAATTAACATAAAGTACCATAAATCGGTCGTTGATATAACTTCCGAAACTTAGATCAATTATTGAATCATTTTTGATAGAGTCGAGTTTGGATGCGTTGGCTGCCCTGTTGACTTTTGCATCGATTCCTGTAGGGCCATATATTAATTGAATACTATATTTCTTTGTGGAACCCGAAGATAAGTCGCTTAGTATCGTAAACTGTATGAACGCAGATTTAATATTGCCCGTACTCGTCACTGAAGGATATGGAATGAGTATTGTTCCACCGCTTCCTATAAAATAAGTGGAACCAGCCTCGTTGACAACTGCCACATTATCGATGTATGAAGAACTGTTTCCGTCGTTGTCGTCAATGTTACATGCTGTAAGAGTTGTCAGCGATAATACAAACAGCACAGCAAGTTTGATTAAAGTTTTCTTTTCCATATAACTTGTATATTTTTTGTTTATAATATAATGCAGTTATTCTGCTAATACTGCATCGAAATCAAATAATTAACATTTTAATGGTGATTCAATTATTGATTGCCGTTTATGATTGATAGGGAACTGGCTATGGATAATTTCCAGAGTGTGTCCTTAGCTAATATCTCATTTTCACCCCCTGTCGTAACAAATAAAGATACATTTGCAACGAAAAAAAAAGATTTTGTATCAAATTGAAAAGTAAATGCTACATAAGTTTATGTGTTTATAAACCATTTGTTATAACTTTGCATCGTAAAAATTGCAAATAATCATATCGAATGAAAACAACTTCATTATTACTTTTGACAGCAGTGTCAATGGCTTGTCTGAGTTCAGCTAAAGCCCAAACGGCGAGGTTTAGTTACTTCACTTATAGCGGCAATGATACCCGTTTCGAAAAGCAAATTGATAACAGTTGCCAATATCTCAATCCGGTCATGGCAGGATTCTATCCTGACCCTTCAATATGCCGTAAGGGGGATACCTATTATCTAGTCAATTCATCGTTCAGCTTCTTTCCTGGTGTGCCAATATCTACCAGTAAGGATCTCGTCAACTGGAAACAGATTGGGCATGTCCTAGACCGTCCGTCACAGTTGCCGCTTAATGGGCAGAAAGTGTCGCAAGGCATTTTTGCACCTGCAATATCATATAATAAAAAGAACAAGACGTTCTACATGATAACCACGAACATCGGAATGGGCAATTTCTTTGTTAAAACAAAAGATCCCGCTAAGGGCTGGAGTGAACCTATTCTACTTCCCGATGTTAGGGGTATCGATCCTTCGTTCAGTTTCGAAGACAACGGCAAGGCTTATATTGTGAATAATGATGAACCTGTCGGTGGACATAAGTGGGAAGGAGAGCGTTCTATCGTTCTTCATGACTTTGATATCAATGGTGACAGTACTGTTGGTCCTGCAAAGGAGATTCTGCGTGGCGGAACTCATTTGGAGAGACACCCAATATGGATTGAAGGTCCTCATTTGTTTAAATATAAAGGTACTTATTTCCTGATGTGCGCTGAGGGAGGAACTTGCGACTGGCACTCTGAAGTGGTACTACGCAGTAAGAGTCCTTATGGCCCATTCGAGTCTTATGAAGGAAATCCCATCCTTACTCAGCGTCAGGGACTTGATCCTAACCGTCCTGATATTGTTACCAGTACTGGTCATGCCGATATTGTGCAGACTCCTAAGGGTGACTGGTGGGCTGTGTTCTTAGGATGCCGTCCTTATGAGCAGGACTTCTATAACACCGGGCGTGATACCTATTTACTTCCTGTTACATGGAAAGACGGATTCCCTGTCATATTGGAGCCGGGCAAGGTTGTTCCTACCGTTGTAACTAAAAAGGGACTTCAGCATGAAGATAATACCAATACAGGTAATTTCACATACACAGATCGATTCAATGACAGTAAACTGAATATGAGATGGATATTCCTCCGCAATCCTAAGAATACATTCTATTCGCTAGGGGCTGATGGACTGACCCTCAATTCACTACCTGTAAATATCTCCGACCGCGAATCTCCTTCGGCTATCTTCTGCCGTCAACAGCATAATACCTTTATTGCCGAGACTCAGGTGTCTTTTACTCCTAAGTCGGATAATGAATTAGCTGGAATGGCTCTGTTACAGAATGAGCAGTACAACTTTGTATTTGGAAAGACAGTGCTTGATGGGAAGACCACCATTACTCTCAATCGTGCAGAGGGCAGTAGTTCTGTCATATCGTCCGTACGTCTGAATCCTAATGAGGCTGTACAACCGCTGAAACTTAAAATTGTAGGTGATGGGCGTTATTATGACTTTATGTATGCGATTGGTGGCGGCGAATGGCAGGTATTGGCACGTGGTGTAGATGCTGTCAACCTCAGTACTCATCGCTCGGGTGGTTTCATCGGTGCCTGTATAGCCCTTTACGCTACCTCAAATAATAAGTAATAATAGTTAGTAGTTATATGATAGAAAGGATTTCATCACGTAAGTTGGTTGCTGATTATTATCGTGATAATCTGGCAGAGTTGAGGGCATTTGTGCGCAAGAGCATTATCAATGATGATGATGCAGAAGACATTGTCCAAAATGTGTTTCTGCGACTTCTTACCAGCGATAAGATGATTTCTGAGGTTACGCTACCGTGTCTTGTTTACACGGTAGCGCGCAACCTCATTACTGACCGTATACGCCATTTTTCTATTGCCGACCGTTATGAACATTTTATTTTCCACTCTAAGGTCTCTGACGATTATGATGCAGAATCCATTTATTCCGCACGTGAGATTATGGAGATTATGGAACGTGGAGCTGCACGGTTGTCAGAAAAGAATCGCCGCATATATATGATGAATGTATGTGACGGAATGAAGACTGCAGAGATTTCTGAAGCCTTGTCTGAGAATTATAAGACCGTTGAGCATAGTTTGGGTGTGGCTCGTAAAGAGATCCGCAGATACATGAGACGAATGCTTACGGAGGTGGTATAAGATAATTATTTGTATATCAATGTCGTCAGGTTGTCAGGCGTAAAAATCTCTTTAGCTACCTGCTGAATGCTTTCGACAGTTACTTTATCAATATTCTTATAAAGTGCTGTTACATCCTTTTCCCATCCGTAATGCAAAAAGCTCTTGCCAAAATCGAGCGCGAAATTTTCTTTGTTGTCGCAAGCAACTCCAATTTGTCCCTTTATTTGTTTTTTTGCTGCGTCAAGTTGTGACGAAGACATTGGTTTGATGATAAATTGATCCATTTCCCGACGTACCAGTCTTATACATTTGTTCACATCGTGTCCGTCGCATCCGAAGTAAATACACCACACTCCTGTATCTGAATAGCTTGTCATTGAACTCTCCACGGAGTATACCAGCCCGTGTCGTTCGCGGAGTGATAGGTTAAGACGTGAGTTCATGCCGGGTCCTCCTAGAATATTGTTGAGCAGATAAAGAGTGATGCGTCTTTCATCATGAATGTTGTAGGATCTTGCTCCAATCATCACGTGGGCTTGGTGTGTATTTTTGTCTACCACAAGTTCGCGTGCTTTATATTCCGGAATAATGGCATTCTGTCTCACATCGATAAGTGGGTGGCAGTCTCCGAAGTCGTTTGTAGATTTCTTAATCAAACGTACTGCACGTTCAAAATTAATGTCACCATAGATGAAGAACACTGCATTCTCTGGACGATAATATTGTTTTGTAAATCGACGTGCATCATCGGTGCTATATTTTCTAAGTCTGTCTGACTTCCCGAGAATGTTATGTCCCAGAGGATGGCCCTCGAATATCATATTTTCGAAATCGTCGTAAATCAGTTCTGAAGGGGAGTCATTGTAACTCTCTATCTCATCGCAGATGACGGCCACTTCCTTATCTATCTCCTGTTGTGGAAATGTGCTGTGAAATACGATATCGCTAAGGATATCGATGGCACGTGGCAGATGTTCCTTAAGGATGGAAGCGTAATATACCGTATCCTCCTTGCCGGTGTAGGCGTTCAGATCACCGCCAACGCTCTCTAGGGAATTGATGATATGGAAGGCGTGGCGTCGCTCGGTGCCTTTAAACGAGATATGTTCACAAAAGTGGGCCAGTCCCTCATCGTTAGCTGTCTCATGGCGTGTTCCGCCGTTAATTTCATAACCGCAATAGACCACATCTGATGTCGAAGGTAGGTGGATGATGCGTAGCCCGTTGCTTAATGTATATATATTATATTTCATTTCGGGTACAAAATTACATGTTTTCTTTTGTTTTGTGCCAAAAAATTGTGATATTTGCATTCTGTTATAAAATGATTACAAATTAAAATGCGCAAAGTAATAGGTATTGGAGAGACTGTTCTCGATATAATATTCAAAAATGACCAGCCGATGGCAGCAGTTCCAGGTGGTTCTGTCTTTAATGGTATTATATCTTTAGGACGTTCGGGTATTGATACTTCGTTTATCAGTGAGACAGGAAATGATAGGGTAGGAAAGAAAATTATCAATTTTCTCAAGGATAATAATGTGAATACAGATAATATAAATGTTTATCCCGAGAGCAAATCGCCGGTATCGTTGGCTTTTCTTAACGAACGTAATGACGCTGAGTATGTATTTTATAAAGACCACCCGCACGACCAGCTTGATTTCATCTATCCTGATGTACAAAAGGATGATGTCGTGATGTTTGGTTCCTATTATGCTGTCAACCCGGTTATTCGTCCTCAGGTGGTGGCTTTTCTCGATTACGCATGCAATCATGGTGCAATACTCTTTTACGATGTAAATTTCCGTTCCGCTCATAAAAATGAGGTGATGAAACTTACATCAAACATACTTGAGAATCTCGAGTATGCCGATATTGTCCGCGGTAGTATTGAAGATTTTGAGAATATGTTCAATATGAGTGGAGCCGATAAGATTTATCGTGGTGAAATCGAATTTTATTGTAAACGGTTTATATGTACTAACGGTAGTGAGAGTGTGGAACTGCGCTCCAGTAAGCTGAAGAAGAGTTATCCTGTGTATGAAACGCCGACGGTGAGTACTATTGGTGCAGGTGATAACTTTAATGCGGGTTTTGTTTACGGACTTATAAAGTATGGTATTAATAAGGAGATGCTAGAAGAAGGGCTCTCTGAAGAGCAATGGGATGATCTGATATTTAGTGCTCAGCAGTTTTCTTGCAATGTTTGTCAGAGTCTTAATAACTCTATAGACAAGGATTTTGGGGAAAAAATGAAACAGGAATTAAATAAATAAAAACTATCATAGCTATGAATATTAAAGGAAAAATTCATTATGTGGGTGTCAACGACCGTAATAAAAACCTCTTTGAAGGTCTGTGGCCCTTGCCGAACGGTGTTTCATATAACTCTTATCTGATTGATGATGAGAGTGTTACTCTTATTGATACCGTTGAGGTTGACTTCTTCGAAACTTATCTCCGCAATATCCATGCTATCATCGGCGACCGTAATATTGATTATCTGGTAATCAATCACATGGAACCGGATCATAGTGGTTCTCTCGCGCTGATAAAAAAATATTATCCAGACATAGTCATTGTTGGAAATAAGAGAACCTTCGATATGGTAAACGGCTTTTATGGTATAGTTGGCGAGAACTACGTGATAGCTGAAGGTAGTGAATTGAATATCGGTTATCATAAACTGACGTTTGCCATGATACCGATGGTACACTGGCCCGAGACAATGGTAACTATCGATACCACGGAGCATGTGGCCTTTACAGGTGATGCTTTCGGAAGTTTCGGTGCTCTTAATGGCGGAGTGATAGATACACAGATACGTACAGATGAGTTCTGGCGTGAGATGGAACGTTATTATTCTAATATAGTAGGTAAGTACGGTGGCCCTGTACAGAAAGCTCTGCAGAAACTCAAATGTTTCCAGATTGATGCCATTTGTCCTACCCACGGACCCGTATGGACCGTGGGAATACCTCGTGTCATGGATATGTATGATCGTCTCAGTAAATATGATACCGAGGAAGGTCTTGTTATTTGTTATGGCACAATGTACGGCAACACCGAGCTTATGGCTGAAGCTATCGCACGTGCAGCAAGTGAGGCCGGCATTAAGAACATTGTGATGTATAATGTATCGAAGACCCACCACTCATATATTATCGCCGATGTGTTCCGTTACCGTGGACTTATCGTTGGGGCTCCTACTTATAATGCAGGACTCTATGCAGAGATGGATGTACTCATCCATGAAATTGCAGGCCGTGATATCAAAAAACGTTATCTGGGGTGGTTCGGAAGTTTTGCATGGGCAGGCCAGGCTGTGAAGAAGATAGGCGAGTATAATAACACCCGTCTGCATTTTGAACCTGTAGGAGAGCCTGTCGAAATGAAACAGAGTATGAAGGAAGATGATTACACCCGCTGTGAAGCACTTGGTAAGGCTATGGCCGAACGGTTGATTGCCGATAGAAATAAGTAATCTTCCTCAAAATATAATAAGTGAAACATCCAGATGATAATAGGAGAATCTGAATGTTTCGCTTATTATACATCCCAGTCTGCTAAAGAAACTATTTATTTATAACAGAGCACAATCAATGAATTTATTATTATCTTTATATAATTGTATAAAGATGATGTGATTTTTAATTTAACTTTGCGTCTTATATACAGATTTTATTAATAGAAAGATGGAAACGCTACAAAAAGAATTTGCGCAAATAGTGAAAGAGAACAAGAGCACGATTTATACAGTGTGTTATATGTTCTCGAATGATTCAGATGAAGTGAATGACCTTTTCCAGGAGGTGTTGATAAATCTTTGGAAAGGCATCGACTCATTTAAGTCCCAAAGTAACATCCGTACGTGGATTTACAGAGTGGCTCTTAATACCTGTATTTCCGCCGAGAGGAAGAAAAAAAAGGTGTCAACAATACCCATTACGATGGAGCTAAATCTCTTTGAGGATAAGGATGAAGACACCCGACAGGTGAAAATGTTGCATGATAGGATCAAGAAACTGCAGCCGTTCGACAAAGCCATTGTACTGCTATGGTTAGAAAATATGAGTTACGATGAGATCGGTGCTATCGTTGGTATATCAACAACAAATGTTGCGTCACGTCTATTTAGAATAAAAGAGAAACTAAAGAATATGTCTAACGATTAAAAACATGATAGAAAAATGGAAAATATCAATGATATAGGGCTTGAGCAGATGAAAAAACAACTATCTGCACTCAAAAGCAAACTGGATAAAGAGACCATTGTCAATGATCGCCTGATGAGGAGTATTATGAATCAGAAAATGAAAAAGATCAATCGGGAAAGATGGATAATCAGCTCAATCATATTACTTGGCATACCATACTGCACATGGTGTTTCATGTTCTTATTGAATATGTCGGTGTGGTTCACGGTTGTTACTGATGTCTTCATGCTGGTAGCTCTCATCTACACTTATCTGATGCATAAGGATATCAAGGCAAGTGAGCTGATGAAAGGCAATCTTATAGAAGTGAGCCGTAAGATGATAAAGATTAAGCGGATGCAAGCCAACTGGCTTAAGTTTAGCATTCCGTTTGTTGTGATATGGATGGCATGGTTTGTGATAGAGAATCTGAACGGGATTGATGCTAAATATGTCATTATAGGTGGATCTGTCGGTGCTGTTATCGGTGCAATTTTCGGGACGATGTCTTACAGAAGAACGAGACGGATGGCAACAGAAGTGATACAACAGATAGAAGAATTAAATGAGAATTAAAATTATAAAGAAATGAAAATTAAAAAGTTTTTAGCAGCATTGATGCTGTTGTGTTTTATCGCCCCATCAATAGCCATGGGACAAAAGACGGGAATTAATAAAGACAACTTCAACACTGGAGTAAAAGTAGGAGATGACTTCTATGAGTATGCTAATGGTGGATGGATTAAGAGTCATCCGGTAAGACCGGAGTATGGAACAAACTCACCGACAATTGATCTCTACGAGACCAATCAAAAACAGCTGCTTGATATTATCATAGGATATGCAAATACTCCACAGAAGAAAGGTACGTTAGCTTATAAAATAGGTACACTATATAATATGTTTATGGATAGTGTGAGATTGAACCGCGAAAAAGGTGCTCCGCTAAAAACGGTTCTTGTGAAAATCAATGGGATTAAGAACTATAAGGAATTCCAACTTACAATGGCCGAGATGGAAAGCATGGGAACAGGGGGTATTCCTATTGGCATTGGAGTTGGTATAAATCAAAAGAATGTAGACAAGTATATCGTAAATCTTTCTCAGGGCGGAATCCGCATGGCTAGTCGTGACTACTATCTGAACGAGGATTCTACCTCAAAGGCGTTCCGTGCTGCATATAAGGAGCATGTTGTCAATTTGCTCATGCTTGCAGGCAATACCAAGGTCGCTGCGGAAAAGAAGATGTTGGCATCGTTCGCTATAGAAAAAGCAATAGCTAAGGCGATGTATGACAAAATCAAATTGCGAGATGTGGATGCCAATTGCCATGTTATGAGCTATCAGGCGATGAAGAAGATGTATCCTGAAGTTGATTGGGACATGTATTTTGCCAAATTAGGCTATCCTAAGTTTAATTCCATTGATGTAAACCAGATAGAACCGATAAAGGCTATCTGTAAACTGATGACAATTAGACCAATTAACGATCTTAAGGCTTATACTGAGGTGGGAGTAATCATGAGTGCTGCTGAGACTCTTGGTGACGGTTTTCATCAGGAAAATTTCAGGTATATGAGCAAGTTGGCAGGAATTAGTCTGGATAATCCTAGATGGAAGCGTGGTGTAGAACTCGTCAGCGGTATGCTTTCAGAAGCTATAGGAAAGTTGTATGTTGAGAAATATTTCCCTGAGAATTACAAACAGAAGGTTGAAAGTCTTGTCCGTGACTTACAGACAGCCATGAAACAGCGTATTCAGGAAGCTCAATGGATGGGAGATGCAACAAAGGCCAAGGCCATTGAAAAAATGGAAAAGATGACACTCAAAATCGGTTATCCGGACAAGTGGCGCAATTATGACAAACTGGTTATTAATGAGAATCTTTCTCTTTATGATAACATGCTCAACGTTGCTAAGTTTATGAATGAAGATATGATTGAACGTAAGGTAAACAAACCTGTTGACCGTACAGAGTGGGCTATGTCACCGCAAACTATCAACGCTTATTACGAGCCTGATAACAATTCAATCAATTTCCCTGCTGGTATTCTTCAGCCTCCTTTCTTTGATGTAAATGCCGATGATGCTTACAATTATGGTGCCATTGGTGCCATCATAGGTCATGAGATGAGCCATGGGTTCGATGATCAAGGTTGTCAGTTTGATGATTATGGAAATCAGAAGAACTGGTGGACGGCAGAAGACAAAAAACGTTTTGATGAGAGTGCTAAAGTACTTGTTGATTTTTATGATAGCTTTGAGCCAGTACCTGGTCAGCATATCGTCGGAGCTCAAACGTTGGGTGAGAATATTGGTGATAATGGCGGTGTAAACATTGCCTATCGTGCTTTTCAGAATCGTATGAAGACAAAGACACTTGATGTGAAGGATGGACTTACACCCAATCAACGTTTCTTCCTTGCTTATGCATATCTTTGGACTGAAAACACATTGCCAGCTCTAGTTGCCATGCAGATGAAGAGTGACGTACACTCACCTGCTAAGTATCGTGTAAACGGTGTCGTTCCTATGATTGACGCGTGGTATGATGCTTTTGACATCAAGTCAGGGGATAAGATATATATACCTGCAGATAAACGTGTTCACATTTGGTGAACACGTAATTCTCTTTCATCTAAGAAGACGCAGACTTAATCATGAACGATTACCATTAGTATAATATCTTGATTGGTTCCCGTTTTTAATTCTTTAATAAATAATTGCAACTTTTCATCATCTTTGCACGTCAAAGATGATGAAAAGAATAAAAATGTCTATTATTTATAAAAGATAATGAAAAAAACATTATTTTTGCAAATGGATATAAATGATAAAACAAAAACGAATAAAAAAGAAATAAAGGATGAGAAGAAAATGACAGATGTAATACTTTATTTATTAGATAGATATATCTGACAAGATAATTATATAATTAAAATGGGTTTATGAGTAAGATCGTTGTACTTGTGGGTAGTATGCGTAAACATGGCAATACTGAGGTTCTCGTTTCGGAATTCGTTAGGGGAGCAAAAGAAAACGGGAATGACGTCACAATAATTTCTGTTGCCGACTATCATGTGATGCCGTGTACGGGATGTAATGCTTGTCGCAAACGTGTGAATAAGGATTGTATAATTCAGGACGATATGCGGAAGTTTTTCCCGATATTGAAAGAGGCTGATATAATTATGATTGCATCACCGGTTTATTTCTATGGATTAAGTGCAAGGCTTAAAGCAATTATCGACAGGTTGCATCAGCCTGCCCGTAATGTATTGAAAGTAAAGAAACTGGGACTTCTGCTTGTTGCCGCTGACACACTACCTGCGGTATTCGATGCAATAAAGCTGCAATATCAGTTGATTCTTGCTTATTTTCATCTCGAGAATGTTGGGGAAGTGCTGGCTTATGGCGTTGAGGCTGTAGGTGACATCAAAGGCAAACCTGTTTTGGAGGAGGCTTATCTACTAGGTAGGGAAGTTAAGTAAAGTATAATGGACTATAAAAAGCAGTCAAATGATAACGCAAGTAGTGTTTTACATCTGTAATGAAGGTCAAAGAGAAATTTTTTGGCACGATATAATATCAGAAAAGATAGACAAGGATGGGAAAGAAGAGATAGGAAATATCCACTACAGTTTCTTTTCGTCTCTTGAGAATAAAAATATTATTTTGTTAGTGGAATCTTGGAAAGATGCCCAGTCTCTAGATTGTCATTATGAATCAGAGACTTTTAAGAAGTTGGGTGTTCTGAAAAAGAAATATGTTAGGCAGACGATCATAGAAAATTATACAAACAATATTTAATAATATGACAAGACAAGAAGTAATAAAAGCTATTCTTTAGAAATAGACCTTGCCGGTTATCTCATGGAAATAATAACTATAACAAAAGAAAATCTGGAAAGTGAGCATATCTGTTGTGCCATATCCAACAATAAAGATATGAAGGTTTATTACACACGAAATATTATCAGAAAGTAAATTTATGAAGTTAATAAAAATATTAAGAGAGTAAATGATACTTTTAAAAATATTATTACTGAATCGATATGATAGAAATACCTGAATCTACGCTGTTGAGTCGTCAGATGACAGAGACACTCAGCGGAAAAAGGATAAATGATGTGATGAATGCCACAAATCTACACCGCTTCACATGGTTTAATGGCGATGCCAGGCGTTATCCTGAGATTCTTATTGGAAGAACCGTAAGAGAGGTAAAGGGATATGGAAGTTTCGTGGATGTATTCCTGGATGAGAATGTTCATCTTGTTGTCCATGATGGAGTTAATATTCGATATAATTCCGAGACAGAAAAATGCCCATCAAAGTTCCAGTTGCTTATTGTCTTCGATGATGGCAGTTATCTCGTCTTTTCGGTTGTGATGTATGGGGGAATCTATGCTTTCAGTCATGATTTTGACAATCCATATTATAAAGGGAGTTTTCAGAAGCTATCACCGTTGGATGACAGATTTGATTTGGACTACTTTCACCGTATGATTAATACCACGGGTAAGAATCTTTCTGTTAAAGCATTGTTGGCCACCGAACAACGAATACCCGGATTAGGTAATGGCGTATTGCAGGACATATTGTACAATGCCGGGATAAATCCCAGATCAAAGGTTGCAACGTTGTCCGATCAGACAATTAAAGGGTTATTTTCTTCAATAAAGGAAACTCTTTCCGAGATGATCTCGTACGGAGGGCGCAATACAGAAAAAGATATATTTGGGAGAAATGGTGGTTATCATTGCAAAATGTCGAAGAACACATATTATGAATTATGTCCCAATTGTGCCTCTCGTATCATGAAAGAGGCATATATGGGTGGAAGTGTATATTATTGCCCGGCGTGTCAGAATATTGACAAATAGAATTGATGAGTTAATGAGAGTAATTTTAATAAAACAAGCAAAATCAAAAGCTTGAATATGAGTAAACAATTATAATAAATGGATCCAAAATCAATATATCCCCGCAAGGGAAACAATGCAACGGAGAGCGTTTATCTGCAATCCGTTGTCAAAGATCCGAATATCATTGTCGGTGACTTTACTATATACAATGATTTCGTCAATGATCCTCGTGATTTTGAACGCAATAACGTATTGTATCATTATCCTCTGTGCAACAAGGAAAGGCTCATTATAGGCAAATACTGTTCTATCGCCTGTGGTGCCAAGTTTATGTTTACCGGTGGCAATCATACATTAAAGTCACTTTCAACCTATCCTTTCCCTGTCTTCCCTGACGAGTGGGGGCTCGATGAATGGAAAGTGACACGTGCATGGGACAATCATGGCGATATTATTATTGGTAATGACGTGTGGATAGGTTACGAGGCTGTAATCATGCAGGGCGTAACGATAGGCGACGGTGCCATCATCGGCACGCGAGCCGTTGTCTCCAAGGATGTTGCCCCTTATTCAATCGTCGGCGGAGTACCGGCAAAGGAAATACGCAAGCGTTTTGACGACGTGACAATCAAGAAACTCCAGGATAAGCGTTGGTGGGATTGGCCTGCCGAAAAAGTAAAGGAGAATCTTGAAAACATCATGAATGGAAAGATATAAAAAAGAAATATCAATGATAGAAACAGAACGGCTGATACTTCGGGGCATCGTAGAAGATGACGCTTACGATATATTCGAATACGGCAAAGAACCTAATGTTGGTCCTAATGCAGGGTGGAAACCGCATGAAACTATCGAAGAGACAGGCGAGCTCATGAAACAAATATTCATCAATCAACCTAAGGTGTTTGGTATTGTTCTGAAGGAAAATAATAAGATGATTGGCTCTGTTGGACTGATAAAAGATCCGAAACGGGAAAATCCTCATGCCCTTATGCTGGGTTACGCCGTGTCGGAGCATTATTGGGGACGTGGACTGATGACCGAAGCCTCGAAAGCAGTTATTCATTTTGGTTTTAAGGATCCTGAGATCACCGTTATTACCTGTTGCTGTTATTCCTTCAACAAGCGTTCACGCAGAGTCATTGAGAAATGTGGGTTCAAGTATGAAGGATGTTTGCGCCATGGCGAGATGAGATACGATGGCAAAGTGATGGATGTGGAGAGTTTTTCATTATTAAAAGAAGAGATATGAGAAGAAAAGTTCTATTTGTCATTCTCAACGACTATGCCGATTGGGAAGAAGCTTATCTGGCTACGGCCATTAACAAAGGAGTGATGCCCGGTTGTGAGGTTTTATATGAAACAAAAGTTGTTGCTCCGACGTTAAATGAAGTTCATTCCTTGGGAGGATTCCGAACCGTCCCTGATTTCCGTTTAGACACCATCCCTGAAGATTATGCCGCATTGATTCTTATCGGAGGAGACCAATGGGGATCAGAGGAAGCACAGAGTGTCGTACCGATTGTCGATGAGGCTATCAAGCAAGGCAAGGTGGTTGGCGGTATTTGTGGCGCAGCTTCATTCATGGCTGCACACGGTTTCCTGAACCATGTCAAGCATACGGGTAATGGTCTGGACAACCTGAAAGAGTGGGGCGGTGACAATTATACCAATGAAGACGGTTATGTGAATGCACAGGCTGTAAGCGATAAGAATATCATTACGGCCAATGGTACCGCTTGTCTGGAGTTTACCCGCGAAGTATTGCTGATGTTAAAGGCAGATACTCCCGAGAAAATAGCTCAGCTCTACGACTTTCAAAAGAAAGGATTCGTGAGATAAGCTCATCGGGTTCACGTCATTTAGTATCAGATAGATAGAAAAACTTGAGATGTATGGAAATAAAAGAAGAAATTAGAAACATGGTATTGTCTGCAGGAGCAGATGTCTGTGGTTTTGCAAATATTGACCGTTTTGAGAGTGCTCCTGAAGGTTTTGCGCCTACAGATATTTATACAGACTGTCGTTCCGTGCTTGTGTTGGGGCTGGCTCTTCCTAAAGGAATGTCGCAGGTAAATCCTCAACTGATATACAATTACTTCAATGGTAATCTTGTAACCATGGTAGATGATATACTCCTGCGGGTGGCTAAAAATATTGAGAAGGCCTTTGGAGGTCTTACCATTCCTCTGCCCAGTGATATGGCCGGCTCATGGAATGAAGAGACCAAGACCGCTCACGGCATCTTGTCAATGAAACATCTGGCTGTGCAGGCCGGCATCGGTTTTATGGGTAAGAACACGATATTGTGTAATGAACAGTTTGGTAATCTGATGACCGTAGGAGCCATTCTGCTCAGTCTGGATTTGCCGTCCGATGAGTTATGTGTAAATCATTGTCCCCCGAAGTGCCATATTTGTATAGACAACTGTCCTGCACATGCCATACGTGAAGATGGAACTGTAAACCAAACTTTATGTCGTCTCGTTGCTTATAGCACAACCTTCAGGGGCTATGGCACGGTGGAATGCAACCGATGTCGAATGGGGTGCCCACTGAGATTTGGCGTAAAGAAAGTGACTGGATAAAGAAACGTAATGTACAGACTATCCTTGTCTGTTTCTGAATAACACATCATACAATGATAAAGATTGATCACATTGCCATCTATGTCCGCGATTTGGAAGGAACTAAGAATTTCTTTGAGACATATTTCTCTGGCAAATCAAATGAATTGTATTATAACCCTAAGACAGGTTTGCGTACATACATTCTTTCATTTGGAGGACAGACACGTTTGGAACTCATGACCCGACCCGATATGATTGATATTGGGACAGCAGCGGTTAGAAACGGATTTATTCATCTGTCTTTTAATTTGGGTAGCAAACAGAATGTGGACAGCCTTACTCGCAGACTCACAGAAGATGGATTCTCTGTATGTAGCGGTCCCCGTATTACGGGAGATGGCTACTATGAAAGTTGCATCGAAGGTCCTGAAGGTAATCTGTTCGAACTGACGATATAATGAAAGAATCGGTGAATCAATTTATGTCAATGGAAAAGCAAATATTCTATAACAGATTCTTCTCTGTATACGTTTTTTTGTTACTTTTGTAATCCAAATCTCGGATGATTCATAACTATCTGAGGTAGTGGTAACATATCATAATCATTCATAGTTATGTCATCTAAAAAAGAAACATTAGATTTTGTCCTCAATCAGATTACATATATTGAAGACATATCATCGCGCAAGATGATGGGCGAATATCTTATTTATTATAAAAAGAAGGTAATCGGTGGAATATATGACGACCGTTTCCTTGTTAAGAAGACCAAAGGAAGTGTTCTACTTTTGCCAGATGCAATAGAAGAGCTACCTTATGAAGGGGCGAAACCGATGCTGTCGATGTCGGATCTTATATTCGATGAACATCCGGGAAATACAATCTTAATAGAAAAAGTATTTAAGGCAATTTATAACGATATATAAAAATAACAGTATGAAATTAGATGGATTTGGGATATTTGTTAAAGACATGTCGACAATGGTTAGATTCTATCGTGATGTCTTAGGGTTTGAAATCAAAGAGGAGGAAAATACGGACGCATGGAATAGAAAAAGAAATTTAAAAAGATGAGAAATAATCCCAAAAAACTCGGAACTGAGAGAATCGGCCGCTTGTTAATCAGCTATGCACTGCCGTCGATAGTCGCATCAGCAGTAATGTCCGTATTTAATATTGTTGACAGTATATTCATCGGTCACGGTGTGGGTACATTGGGGTTGTCGGGACTGGCTATCTTGTTGCCGTTTATGAACATGATGGTGGCGTTCTCTACGCTTGTCGCCGTGGGTGGAGCGAATCTTATGTCTATCCGTTTAGGGCAGAAAGACTATGATAGTGCAAATCTCATATTGGGTAATGTGGTTACCCTGAGTATCATTTATGCTGTGATATTAAACATTGTCTGCTATATCTTCCTTGATAAGATTCTTATTTTCTCTGGAGCATCAACTCAGACTCTGCCTTATGCACGCGATTTCATGCAGATATTCCTTGCCGGCACCATCTTCACACAGTTATTTTTCAATCTCAACGCAATGCTGCGTTCATCCGGAGCTCCACAAAAAGCGATGATAGCCACTATCGGGATGGTTGTGATCATTGTCATATTGAATCCTCTCTTCATCTTCAAATTGAAGATGGGAATGCGTGGAAGCGCCTTGGCAACAGTCTTGTCGCAGGCCATCATGTTGTTTTACCAGCTGCAACATTTCCTCAATAAGAAGAATTTTATTCATTTCCAGAAAGGAACATTCCAATTGCAGCGGAGTGTTGTTGCCCGGATCATGTCTATCGGCCTTTCGCCTTTTCTTATGAATCTGACAGCGTGTGTCGTTGTAATCATCATCACCAACAGTCTGGCCAGATATGGTGGTGACATGGCTGTGGGTGCTTATGGCATCATCAACCGTTTCCTATTCTTCTTCGTCATGATTATCATCGGACTCATGCAGGGCATGCAGCCTATAGTGGGGTATAATTATGGAGCGAAATCATATAACAGGGCCTTCAAAGTTCTAAAACTTGCTCTTGTCTGTGGTACGTTAATATCCATCACCGGGTTTCTACTTGGAGAGATCATGCCAAACGTAATCACGTCGATGTTTACCAATGACAAAGAGCTTACAGAGATATCCATATCGGGAATGCGAATCATGATGATGGCTGTACCATTACTGGGAGTCCAAATAATTTCAACAGGTTTCTTTCAAAGTATTGGTTACGTTAAAACAGCAGTGTTCTTATCGTTGCTCCGGCAGTTGATCTTGATAATCCCTGCGCTGCTTCTGTTTCCACGATACTTCGGGCTTAACGGAATCTGGATGAGTATACCGATAAGCGATACTTTGGCGACTGCCATATCGGTAACGTTATTAACCTATAATTACAGACGCCTCAAAAAGATAACTAATTGAATAAAGAAAATGCCAAGGAAAAATATTTTTATACGCCATTATCAGACACCTGCCGGTGAAATGGTATTAGGTTCATACGATGACCAACTCTGTTTGTGTGATTGGTTCAAAGAAAAACGTCGTTTCAGAATAGGTTATCGTATTGAGAAATTATTTAATGCCAAACTTATTAATGAAAGCAGCGAGGTGACAGATAAAGCGATAGCAGAACTTGACGAATATTTCTCACGCAAACGTACCTCCTTTGACATTCCTTTGATTTTTGCAGGCACAGACTTTCAAAAGCGGGTGTGGAACAAACTCTTGGAGATTCCTTATGGACATACCATGTCGTATGGAGCTATGGCACGCCTGTTAGATTTCCCCCAGGCAGTGCGCGCCGTGGCGAATGCCAATGGAGCGAATGCCATTTCTATATTCGTTCCCTGTCACCGTATCATTGGCAGTAATCACAAGCTTGTGGGTTATGCCGGTGGGCTGGATGCAAAGAAAAAACTTCTGAATCTGGAGTGTGGCGAAACAGAATTGTTCTGATTAAACTAAGTTTTTGAGTGCTTTCATCTCTTTAATTTTATCAAGACAAGAAACAACCCATAACGACAATTGTGAATAATATTTACATGTAAATATGTCACAATGAAGGTGAATCAGTGGAATATAACTGTAATCTATTGTAATTCAGATGCTTGAAAAGCATAGCTTTCACGCACCAAAAGCATAGCTTTTGAACAAGAAAAGCTAAGCTTTCAGCCCTTAAAAGCTATGCTTTTGCAGGACGATAGGTATGCTTTAAGAAATGATGATGAATTTTATTTACTCTATTTGTCGAGATTATTTGTGACTTATAAAATTGTCCCGATTTTATAATGATAGTTATTTAGTGCAGGGACAGGATACCTAACAAAAGAGATGTTTCTTTTGTATCCCGAGGCCCGATTCACTCTGATCGATTTGTCGGGTGATATGCTCGAGATAGCTAAGACAAGATTTGCCGGGTTGGGGAACTTCGAGTATCAGACGGCTGATTACACAGAAAACCTTCCGAATGACTGTGATATAATATGTTCCGCTCTGTAAATCCACCATCTTGAGAATGAAGATAAGCAGCGAACATATACAAATATTTATAAAAGACTGCCTGAAGGAGGGTGTTTTATTACTCTGGATTAGTTTTGTGCTTCGTCATCCGTTGTGAATGACATGTACAACGGCTGGTGGATGAACTATATAGATAAAAGCGGCATTACTCCTGAACAGAAGGCAGCATGGCTGGAGCGTAAGAAAACAGACATAGAGGTTTCTCTGGAGGAGACTATCCGTATGCTGCGTGTGGCAGGATTCGCATCTGTGGAATGCGTATACAGCTTTATGAAGTTTGCTACAGTGTTAGCAATCAAATAAAACGATGGCGAAAAGTGGGATGAAAGAAATTACATTTCACCGATATAATCAGATATATTCACCGACAAGCTATTGCGTGGCAACCGTTTAATGAATATCTTTGCACCGTCAAATCAATCAAACTAGAATGAGGTCTGTGGATATTTGATAAGTGCTGATTAAAATAAAAAGAATATGGAAAGAAATGGTTTTAGAAGTGTTGTCACTGGAGGGGTGATTGTCTTGATAGGTATCGTGTACCTCCTGTTTAATCTCGGCATCTTGCCACCGGAATGGAAAGACATCGTCATCTCATGGCAGGGGTTGCTTGTATTGTTGGGTGTTATCGGAATCTGCAAGGGTAATTATGTAGGCGGTACGATTCTGGCTGGCATAGGTGTCTGTTCCCTGCTGCCCGACCTGTCTGCAGTCATGGGCTTCTTTTATTCTGCAGCGACGTTGCATTCTATCATGTGGCCTGCCATCATTATCCTGATCGGTTTACTCATCATGTCGCACAGGCATCACCATCATCATGACTTCAAATGTTGTCACAGAACCAGATACAGTAATGAGTCAAAAGACGGCAAGGTGGATTACAATCTCGTGATGAACGGTATTGATGAGGTTTTCCTTGAACCCGTTTTTCGTGGTGGCGAGATTAACACCATCATGGGTGGGGCAAAACTGGACCTGCGTAGAACGTCATTACCTGAAGGTGATACCGAACTAAAGATCAGTTCCATTTGCGGCGGAGTCACGCTGTTGTTGCCTCTAGACTGGAAAGTGGTATTGCATAACGACTCCATACTTGGAGGCTTTGCCGACCATCGTCACAGCCAGCAGGTGTCTACTGATAGAAGACTGATTATCAACGCAAGTTTCATCTTAGGCGGAGGAAGTATAGAATGACCTCTAATCCCATACTTCACGATACGTTTGTGCGTCTGCACCACATCCTGCTTTGCGTGCTGTTGGGTCTCTGTTATGCCGGTAGCTTCGGGTTTACGATGCACTCCTCAGTCATCGGCGCCAGCGTGGATGCCATAGCGTGTGTGGGTTTGTTCTTCGGCGAAGCCGTGATGCTGTGGAGTCTCTTTACTTACAGCCGGTTTGAGGTGCTGGAACAGTACCAGTCGCTGGCTATCCATGCCATCTATGCAATAGCTGCGGCAGCTCTCATGCTGGTGGGAGAGTACCTCGTGACATCCGGCCTCTCATCATCTGATACCGTATCCTTCCTCACTTCGTTGCCGGCCAGAGCGTTTGTGCTGCTCATCATGTACACCTCGTACCAGCGGTACTACACCAACAATAAGATGGAAGAGGATAATAGCGAACCTGCAGAGGATATTGTAGTGACGGACAAGGATGAACCGGTAGCAGAACCGGTGGAGGCCATGGAACGCATTACGGTAAAGGTGGGCACAAAGATAAAAGTGATTCCCGTCGACGATATCGTCTGCCTGAAGGCCGAAGATGACTACGTATCTGTCATCACTGCCGAAGGCCACTGGCTGAAGAGTGAACGACTGAAGGATTATGATATGTCTCTGCCTACTGACAAATTCGCGAGAGTGCACCGTTCGTATATCGTGAACATCAGTAAGATATCCAAGATAGAGCGTTATGGGCAGAAACAGATGCTGTCATTGAGTAACGGCGAGCAGATCAGAATCAGTATGACTGGGTATAAAGTCTTAAAAGAGAAGCTCAACTTATAAAAAACAGTCTGAATTAGATTTATTTAACACGAAATATGATGATGTTACTAATCGGTAACGTACCTTTATTCCCGATTAGTAACATGAGATATTATGGTAGCAGAAAGAAATCGTGAAGCAACAGAGAAACGCTTGCTTGACACTGTAAGCGAGATCATTGCAGAAAATGGGTTTGAAACAATCGGTGTCAATGCGATTGCAAATAGATCGGGCGTTTCAAAAATCCTCATCTACAGATATTTTGGTTCTGTCGAAGGTTTGTTGACAGCCTATATGCATCAAAATGACTTCTGGATAAACTATCCCAAGTTTATCTCTGAGGAAGATAATTTACAGGATTTTGTCAAGAGAATGTTTCACGGGCAGTTGCGTCAGCTTAGGGATAAACCCACACTAAGGAGACTTTATCGCTGGGAACTGTCGAGTAACAACTCTTTTATCGTCAAGCTAAGGAAACAGAGGGAGAAGGCAGGGATTGATCTGATCAATGAGGTGAGCCGTATTTCGGGTCGTAACAGGGATGAGGTGGCCTCTGTGGCAACTATTATAAGTGCCTCCATTGCTTATCTGATGATGTTCAGCGATGTGTGTTCTGAATACAATGGCTTACAGTTGAATGAGGATAAGGCCTGGAAGAGTATTGAGGATGGCATCGATGAAATGGTGGATAAGTTCTTCACCAACTAATATTCTGATAGAGATGATTCCTTTACCTGTATTTTATACAGGTTATTTTTTACAGTATTATGTTCCCGATTAGTAACATTATTATTAAATATAAAAATGAGAAAAATGATCATTATGACATTCATTATCTTGAGCTTTATGGGATTTTTTTCTTGCCAGGATAATTTAGTAGACTACGAAAGTGGTGATGTGAAGGTGTGTATTCAACAGGGAGATGAGTGGCTTCATGATTTCCCTTTGTTCTTGGGATTAAAAAAGAAGAACCCACCTCAGTTGGCTATATGGATTGAAGATTCCTGTGGCAACTATGTATCGACAGTGTATGCCACCTATAAGATTGCGACAGAGTCATGGCAGATGAATGGTGGCAACAGACGAAAGGAGGCTTTGCCCTGCTGGTGCTATTCGCGTGGAGTGAAATACAGTGACGGACTGTATCTCCCTACAAAGGATCAGCCGCTGACAGACGGAATGACGGGAGCTACTCCGCATGGAAGTTTCAATGTGAAACTGAGTCCAACGGATAGACTGAAGAAGTTTGTGGTGAAGGTGGAGATAAACCATTCCACCGATTTCAATGACAGTTATCCCAAGTCGGCTAAAGAGGGTGATGCCAATTATTCAGGTGGTAAGGACGGTAGTGGGCAGCCTGCGGTTGTCTATGCTGCAGATGTAGACTTGACATCGGGCAAGAAATCATTCGAGGCCAAACTGATCGGGCACAGCAGTCCTGACGGAACATCGGGGAAACTGTATACTGACATGTCGGGATTGACCACGGCATTACATATTGTCAAACACATAACAATCAACATAGAATGAGAAAATCGGTTTTAAGCTTCCTGCTATTTTTTACGTTACTGTCAGTGAATGCCCAACAAAAAGAGAGGATTTCTTTCACGAGTGACATCTGTCTGGGTGAATCAGTAAGCGTTCCATCCTGCACGTCCTTTGAATGGCATGCCACAGGCCTGTATCAGATCAATAATCGTCTGTCGGTAGGTGCAGGCACGGGTCTGGCTTTCTACGAGAAGACGCTTCTCCCTGTTTATGCTGACGTGAAATACATCTTATCAAAGCCACACTTCTTTACGCCTTATGTAGAATGTCAGGCTGGTTATGGTTTCGAATTCTCAAACAAGGCTAATGGTGGTGTTTACATGAACCCCTCTATCGGAATACAACACTCGCTGAATGATAAGCTGGCGCTGACTTTCTCTCTGGGGTATGAGATACAGAATCTGGAGAGACTGAGAACATATGAGAATGAATATTATAAGGCTGAGTTTGCTGAGAAATTAAACCATAATTCCATTTCATTGAGAATAGGATTGGTTTTCAACTGATGAATACGAAAAATTCACTATATTTGTAACGGAAATAATTCTGACATGGGTATGAGAGTTTTAGTAATTAACGGCAGTCCCCGTAAAAAGGGTCATGTGGCAACGATGCTTCACTCTGTAGCTGACCATATAGAAGGTGCTGATGTTCACTGGTTTGACGTGAACGACCTACGTGTTCATCCTTGTATTGGCTGTATGCGCTGTCGTGAAACCCACAGGTGCGTGCTGCCCGAGGATGATGGACATAAGATTGCGGATGAGGTGAAGCAATGCGATGCCATGATTCTAGGCACGCCTGTTTACTGGGGAAACATGAGCGGGCAGATGAAACTGGTGTTCGACCGTATTGTACCGTCGATGATGGATGAACCAAAGAACGGTTTTCCTATACCTCTTCACAAAGGAAAGAAAGCTGTTATCGTAACAGCCTGCACCACGATATGGCCGTTTAGCTATATCTGTCGGGAGACAACGAATGCTTTACATGCCATGAAAGAGATTCTGGGCTATTCGGGATTTAAGACGATCGGGAAACTTGTACTGTCGGGTACAAGGAAGAAAACGTCTGTTCCTGCCCGACTTCTAAACAAAGGGAAACGGTTGGCATGTAAATTTTAAAGAAATGCAGATACTCATATCGTGTGCTAAGATAATGACAGGCAGTGCTCCTAGGGTGATTCCCTATATGACGGAGCCTTCATTTCAGTTGCAGGCCAATGAAAATGCCATGCAGATGGTTGTTTATTCAGTAGATGAATTGCAGGATATGCTGCATATCAATCGTGAAATAGCATTGGAGAATTGGCGTCGTTTTCAGACATTCCATGTCATAAATGACAGAAAACCTGCCGTATTTTGTTATGACGGAATGGTCTTTCAAAAGCTTGCGCCCGAGACTTTCTCTGACGATGAACTGAAATATGCTAACGGTCATCTGCTGATCAGTTCTTTTCTTTACGGTTTGCTTCGTCCGCTTGATCTCGTGAATAAGTACCGGCTCGAAGGAGATGTGGTGCTCTCGGGACATGACGGTAAGTCGATGTTCGACTTTTGGAAACCTCTTCTCACTGATTGGTTTATCGAAAAGATTAAGGAAGACGACGGTGTACTCGTTAATCTGGCAAGTGACGAGATGCGTAACCTGTTTGACTGGAATCGTGTGAAGAAGGAAGTCACAATCATTACGCCTAAATTTAAAGTAGAGAAGAACGGAAAACCCAAGACCATCGTCATCTATACCAAGATGTGTCGTGGTGCTATGGCACGTTATATCCTCAAGGAGAGTATCACTGATATTGGCCTTCTGAAGGATTTTGAATATGAAGGCTTCAGCTTAGATGAAGCAGAAGGCGACTGGATGTTTACTTTTAAATAAAAAATAGCAACGGATATTGATACATTCAAAAGAAATATGTATCTTTGTCTCCGGATGTTAAAAACAAATTTGGATATTGTGAAGTAAATAGCCTTATAACCACTTGGTTATAGGTTATCCCTAGGTTTTCTCAGGTACATATAAGTATCTGAGAGTTATTCTTTTATAAATTTACAAACAATAAAATTTTAACGTCATGAATAATGATAAAGAACAAACAATCTATGATTTTGATTTCAGTCTAGTATGTGAATATTTCTCAAGTCTTGAACGCCAGGGCCCCGGAAGTGAAGAGATGACAAAACTGGCACTCAGCTTTATTGATGGACTTACTGAAGAAAGTAAGATAGCCGACTTGGGTTGTGGTACTGGTGGACAAACTGCTACGTTGGCACAGAACACAAAGGCAAGTATTACTGCTTTGGATCTGTTTCCCGCCTTTATAGATAAACTCCAGAATCGTTTTGCGAATCTGAAGCAATCAGACAGGGTTAGCGGCATCGTAGGTTCAATGGATGAACTGCCTTTTGCTGACAGTGAGTTCGATGTAATATGGTGTGAGGGTGCTATCTACAATATAGGCTTTAAGCACGGCTTGGAATATTGGCACAAGTTTATTAAGTCCGGAGGTTATATTGCTGTGACAGAAGCATCATGGTTTACAGAGAACCGGCCGGAGGAGATACACCGATTCTGGAATGAGGCATACCCGGAGATAGATACTATCCTAATAAGGTTCAGCAGATTCAGTCTGCAGGATATATTCCGGTTGCCAATTTCATCATGCCTGAGGAGTGCTGGACAGATAATTTCTATATTCTTCAAAAGAAAGCACAGGAGATCTTTCTATCCAAGTATCCAGATAACGCTGCTGCAGCCAACTTAATAGGCTACCAGCGCCATGAGGCTGAACTGTATTCCAAATACAAACAGTATTACGGATATGTCTTTTATATAGGAAAGAAGATATAAATTCAATCAATTAAGGCGTGTCATTTCTGGAACGCCTTTCCTGTTTAGACTTATTTATTCATACCTTTTTTGCCGGAGCACCAATATATCTGCTGTCGGCAGAAAGAGTCTCATTTTTCATCAGTACCGACAATGGGTCAAGTATGGCATTTTTTCCCATCTTTGAGTCGTAAAGCACAACCGACTGTACATATTTTCCTACAATAATCCATTTTAGCAGTGCTGTAACAAAGACACCGATTATCGATACGCCGATATAGAGTAGAGGAAACCATAATAAGAGTTCACCAAGATCTCTCTAAATCTGCATATAAGAAGTAATATCGGTGATAATACCAGCCATGAGAATAAAGAATGTTGATGGCAGGACAACTCGGAAAACTCAATAAAATAGCGGTAGAAAAACAACTTTTTTGTTGGTTTGTAAGTGCGTTCTGACGAAAAGTCGTGGTTGATGTCTCTGCGGGGCAGGAACACTGCAGGTGATCCAAACCAACTTGTTCCGTCTTTTACTGGCAGGTCTTCTTCCTTCATCTTTGAAAGCACACCCACAAGGACATCGTCTCCCAGTTTGATTCCCGGACTCAGTACGGCACTATTGCCATATCGGCATCCAATAGATGCTCGTGCTTTCCATTGCAACTTCACCGACATTGTTTGCTACCAGGACATCACGAAGGGTGTCCAACTCTTTTGTTAACCCACATTGAGCATACAATCGGATGTAATCCCATCATTTTCAACCGTCTAATTTTTTTGGTGGAGCCTTTGGGTGCACTACAGATTTTAGCTTTACCATCGAACCTGCTTTGAGACCGAGAGCATCGTATATTACCAATAGTTTCTCTTCCGGTTCAGTGCTTCTGCGTATGATTACCTGATGGTTCCGATCCGTTTCGAACTCTGCGGAAACTCTAACCTGGGTACTCATGATGCGTAGTAACTCTCTCCAGCGAACATGTATCCCTTTTGATTTGAGACGATATTTGGTAGTGGATACAATCCAATAGGCCAAAACAGCAAGGTTGAGGTGTGCTTTAGTTCCTTTGTCACCCTTATGGAAGACCGGCCGTATGTCAAGGTCTGACTTCAGCGTCTTGAAGGTCTCTTCCACGGTTCTGATTACATTATAAAAAGTCCAGATATCTGTTTCGTTCTGTTCATCCAGGGATGTGCGCAGGAGGTACTTTCCATGCATCCGACTTTTTTCCTCTGCATATTCCATGTTCCGTGTGTATGCCCTGAGGGCACGTCCTTTGCCGTCATACTCAAAAGTGACATTGTAGGCTTTCGAGGCATTTGCATATCTGGAATGCAGTCTTCCCAGTCGGCGCTGCAGGGCATCACGTCCCTTGACACCCTTGCCTTCGATGCCCTTGCCGATAGCCTTCAGGCCCTCTTCGTAGCGGGCGGCAGCTTTTTCTTCCACCCTGACCTTCTGCAGACGGATTTCCTGCTCCTTGTTGTCCGATACCTTCTCTATGATGTCTGAGGCCGGAGTATACTGCTGACCGTGTGAACGCATCACGGTAATGTAGTCGTAATGATGACTCACCAGCCATTGCAGATTGGATTCGGATGAAAAACCCGCATCCATGACGATGATCTTCTTCCTCTGGGGAAGCCCTCTATCCAGCGAACCTATCACTTCTTCCAAGGTAGTGACGTCCTGTCTGTTGCCTTCAAAGATTTCTGTACGGACAAGGAGGCCGTCGGAATTCACCACTGCCGCCAGGACCACGATCTTGCAGTCGTCACGCTTCTCCTTGCTGCGGCCATAGGCACATAGCCGGGACGCTTCCATCCGTCCCTCGAAATTAGTGTTAGTCAGGTCGAAGAGATATATCTTCTCCTCTATGCCGAAGAGGTTGCAGACGCGGTTGTGGAGATAGCTTTCTATCTCCCGGTGCACATCCCATAGCTTGCGGGCAGTACGGTAGAGGATGTCCTTATTGACATTTTCCGGACGGATGCCAAGCAGTTCGCAGAGAGCGGAGTTCTCCTGCAGGCAGCGTACCGTGCGCAACTCCGAGCCCGGATAGATGGCACGTGCGATGATTTGCATGATGGCCATGTCAGTCTGGATTTCGCTGAAACCGTGTGAAGTAAGGAACTGCCTAATGGATAGTTGCTTCACGGTGTCAAGGCAGATATTCTCAGCACCTACCGTACGGGCGGTCTTCTGCCGCAGGGAGGACAGCTTCACCATCACCATTTCTTTGCGGCGTCTTTCTGCCTCAAGACGTGCGGCTTCGCGCAGACGGGATTGCGCTTTGGCTGCCTCTTGTGCCTTGAGGCGGCTTTCACAGTATAGATTATAATAATGCAGTGCAAGTTCCTGCACCTGAACATTTGTACTCAAAGCCATCTCTCCCCGGTCTATCATCACAGTCAGCAGATCGCCCAGTTCATTGCGTTCCGCCTTTGACAACCCTGTCAGTTCACCCAAACCCATGACTACGCGGTTGCGGGATCTGCCTTCCGCATCACGGAATGCCTCACTCAGACGGTAGTAGGTATAGCCGAAATACAGATTGTCGTCCAAGCTGTCTTTCCGATTGCGCCACTTCTTGATATGGGTTATGAACATGCCGGCAAAATTACTAACAATCTGTGTATCCGCAAAATCGCCAGGTGCACTACATTCTCGGTATTTTTAGAAATCAAGTTCCATATTTGAATCTTTTAACGTGATTCGGACATCAAACAGGGAAAAATTCAATTGAAAAGGTGCAATTTAACACATTCTATTAACTTTATTTTTAAAACGGATTTTATCGCTTGCTCAATGTGGGTTAACAAAATAAAAACCAAACCATACAAATTCAAAAACCGCACCTAAGCATCACGCCTGGGTACGGTTATTCAATTTTACGAAATTCATGTTTACTTAACCTATTAAATAAACATTAAAACTATTTTACTTATTACTAACTATTCTAATTGTACCGTCGGCATTGTATTCGAGATCCTTGACCTTCATGCTGCGAAGCCACGTCTGACCATCAGATGGTACGCAGTCATGGAAGAAGAGATACCATTTTCCCTTGAACTCGACGATAGAGTGATGCGTGGTCCAACCAACTACCGGTTCAAGGATAACACCTTTGTAGGTAAACGGTCCATAAGGATTGTCACCTATGGCATAACAGAGGTAATGACTGTCGCCGGTGCTATATGAAAAATAATACTTGCCATTATACTTATGCATCCACGATGCCTCAAAGAAACGATGAGGGTCACTGGCTTTCAGCGACTGACCATTGTCGTCGACAATAATGACAGGACGAGGGTCCTCGGCAAACTGTAGCATGTCGTCAGTGAGTTTTGCCACGCGAGACGGTAAAGCAGGCTCGTCGCCCTCAGCCAATATGGCACTCTCGAGTGCCTTATTATCACGGTAACGCTGCAACTGTCCACCCCAAAGTCCTCCGAAATATATATAGACACTGCCGTCATCATCCTTGAAGACACTAGGGTCTATGCTGTAAGAGCCACGTATCGGATCCGACTGGGGAACAAACGGTCCCTCAGGACGGTCGGCAACAGCCACACCGAGATGAAAAATATCATTTTTATCCTTCAGAGAGAAATATAGGTAATACTTACCATCCTTCTCAGCCACATCACTATCCCATAGCTGGCGGCCGGCCCAGGCGATATCCTCCACCTGAAGAATTACTCCATGGTCGATAATCTCACCATTCTCAGGATCATCCATTGAGAATACATGATAGTCCCTCATGTTAAAATGGTCGCCGTTGTCATTTTCAGGGATGCCCGACTCCCAGTCATGAGAGGGATAAACATAAATACGGCCATTGAAAACGTTGGCTGCAGGGTCGGCCATATAATCCTGCGGGAAAAGATATCGTGGTGATTTCATGATACAGATGATTATTTATTAAATAAATCGATTATATCTTTTACTACAGGTTTAGCCTGATACTGTCTGTCAAAGAGGAGCGGATAATTAGTACGTCCGGGAATTGGCCAGTTGTTCAGCCATGAACCACGGTCGGAAACGCCCCAGAGAGTAACACGTGAAATCTGTGAACGGTGACGGTAATAGATTTTGAAGAAGTCGAGATAACGCTGAGTCACCTTCTGAGCCACACTGTCGGGGAGCCCATTGGAATAAGGATTCATCGATTTATTATATGCGAAACGGTCACTCACGTTAGCACCTCCAAAATGTTCAGGACTCGGTAGCACGTTGATATCGAGCTCCGTCATCATCACCTTCACACCACATGCAGCAAAAGCATCAATAGACTTTTCATATTCCTTAAGGTCAGGATAATCCATACCATTATGACTCTGCATTCCCACAGCATCAATACGACAGCCATGAGCCTTCAGTCTCTTGACGAGAGCACACACTGAATCACGTTTACCCTGTTTAGCCATTGAATAATCGTTATAATATAACTCTGCTTTTGGGTCAGCCTTGTGAGCTTCCTTGAATGCTATCTCAATAAAATCGGGACCGATTATCTTATAATAAAGTGACTGACGCATGGTCCCATCATCATTGAAAGCCTCATTGACAACATCCCATCCGTGGACTCTGCCTTTATAATGGCTTACAAGAGTGCGGATATGAGTTGTCATACGTTTGATAAGCTCATCACGGGTGACATATTTTCCATTTTTATCGGTAAACATCCAATGAGGTGCCTGAGAATGCCATACAAGGCAATGGCCTATGATTGTCATGTGATTATCTACACCGAACTTCACAAGATTGTCAGCATCCTTCCAGAAGAATTTGCCTTCCTCGGGTTGGATACATTCACCTTTCATGCAATTTTCGGCAACAATCGAATTGAAATGCTTCTTAATCACGTCAGCGGCAGGTTTATCATTACCATTCGACTGGTTCACATTAATGGCAGCACCAATAAGGAAGTACTTGCCCACAGCATCTTTCAGTCCCTGAGCATTTGCGCCTAATGATATGAGCGACAGGGCTAACAAAATGGCTTTAGTTTTCATCTTTTGAATTAGCGTTTTTACGGCGGGCAGCTAGTTCTGCCTGCATGTTTATATTAAATGTTTTTGTAATCGGATAGAAGAAAAGTGCTACCACACCTACACCGAAAAGTATTGCAGGTAATATACTGGCAACGAGACGAATACCCTGCACAGCACTAGCCGACTGTAATGCCACATTGCCTGAAACATAGCCGAAACCGGAAAGAATAAGTCCTGCGAAAGCACCTCCGATACCTAATCCTGCCTTCAACGAGAACACGACACCAGAGAAACAGAAGCCTGTGGCACGACGGTGGTTCACATATTCTATATGGTCGGCCACATCGCCTATCATAGCCCAGAGCAAAGGAACTGTCGGTGCATAAGCGAGGCTCTTCAGTATGCAGAGAACAAACATCAGTCCCACATCGTTACCCGTAGGAATGTAGAAGAGAGCTGTGAAGAGAGCTGTGAGAGAAAGACAGACGATGAACGTCTGCTTCTTGCCAAACTTATTTCCAAGATACTGTGAAAGGAATATTACACCTATGAACTGCACGATGGCTCCTACCATATTAAATAAAGAGAATCCTATCGAGTAAGCATCACTCTGCTTATGAGCAATAAGCGAGAATGCATTAAGAATGGTATATCCTACTCCTCCACCTGCATGAGTGCTGTCGACAAGTCCTAATTTATTAAGGAATTCATAGAGTGCAGCCTGATCCACATAATTCTGGAAATAGAAACTCATAGCACTTCCCCACATCGCCAAAGTAATGAAAACAAACAATGTGAGCACGAACATAGCCCTCCAAGGCACGTTATAGAATATTTCTTTTATATCGGTCTTAACATTCATTTCCTGCTGTGGTGGCGGCTGTATACGTTCACGTGCGGAAAAGAAAGCTATGATCATGAAAACAAAGGCAACGGCCGCAAATAAGCCAACGGTGCAGAGCCAACCATGCTGATTGTCGAAATGGCCGCTACTATCAGTACCAAACTTATTAACAAGCGGCAATGTAAGACCCTGAACGACAAACTGTGCTACCGTGGATGCCACAAAACGTATACTGGTAATACTGGTACGCTCCTTGATATCTCCCGACATAACGCCTCCAAGAGATGAATAGGGAGTATTATTAGCAGAGTAAATTGACATTAATAATATATATGAAATGGTGGCATAAGTAGCTACCATCGCCTTATCCTCTATACCCGGATTATAGAAAGCAAGGACGTAGAACACACTAAAAGGCAAAGCTGTCCAGAGTATCCACGGACGATATTTACCCCAACGGGAATGTGTCCTATCCGATAAAATACCCACACATGGATCGACAAAAGCGTCGGTGACGCGTGCTATAAGAAGTATCGAACCAGCTACTGCACCATCAAGTCCGAAGACGTCAGTGTAAAACTTGAGTTGGAAAATCATCATCATCTGGAAAACGAGATTCGCTGCGCAATCGCCAAGCGAATAGCCCACCTTCTCTCCAAATGATACTTTCTGTAACGTTAATTGTTTCATGATATAGTGAAATTTTAATTCTGCAAAGATATATCGAATTAAACAAGTATCGCAAAAAAAACGTTACACAAACTTTTCAATTTGTATCACAGAGTGATAAAATGAGTGTTTTTTATTAATATTTGGGATATAAAGATAAAAACAAATGATTTTAAGTCATTTTTACCAAACGCCTAAAGATAGAATATACTCTCAGGCCCCATATTAAAAAGAAGGTCGAGAATGCTTAGATTTTCCATAAATCCATACTTCTGCTGATACACTTGATAATAAGAACGAGATGTAAAACAGGCATCAGGAAGCGGGTGTTTGGGGCGGATGGCATCACGGTAATCATCAGCCTCATCCGATTTAACATATTCTTCGGTAGGAATTACATGAGGATGGATATCAATGAAATCGCACATCTTTATACAAATCTCCATATTAAAATCATAGAGATAATTCCACCGGCGTTCAAAAAATGGACGGATGTCGTCAATATAAAATTCATAATACGGTGATACGCCGTAAGCACTCTCAAGCGCATTGAGATGCAGATGGCGCCAATTGCCATGGTCACTTATACGGATATCGCGCATGAGACACTTGGTACCATCAAAACCCTCAATAGGAATAGTAAGTGCCTGAGAACCGTTAGTGGTCATGATAACACAACGATTACGATAAGTCTGTTTGACATAATTGTCATAACGTTCCATTCCTATCTCATCATATCTGAACAGTTTGGAATAATATTGTATAGGGCCGAAATAGGCCGATGACAGAATAACTTTCTTCATTTTATTGATAACATTATACGGTTGACATCATACCCGTCGTAAAACGGCAAACGGCTGTCTTTCGAGAAAAGTACTGCAATGGCACGACCGATAATATGCGATTCAGGCACCAACCCAAAGTAACGTGAGTCGACAAGATTCTTATTCCCGAGGCTTTCCACCCAATAGTAATTTTGAGAAAATAGTGCGCAGTGAGTCTCTTTGCCGTCGACATAGAGTGTATCATTATGTACTTTAGCATTTCGATGTTCGTGAATGATATATGTATTGCAGATTAGTCTTACGTTCCACTTCTCCACCCTCACCATGGTGCATCGGCCGGGGATAACGAAAGGTGTGTTTCTGTTGATCCAAACCGTATCGCCTGGCATAGCCCTACAACGACCTATAAAGACGGGTTTATCAGACACACTATCGATCGTATCAAGAGGATCGTTAAATACCACGACATCGTTCTCTAATACTGAAGATCTCATTATCCTCTCGTAAGGAAATAGACTGGTTCCACCAGCGCGGAGCCCATAACTCCAACGGTTTACCAATACACGGTCACCCTGCTTCAGCGTCGGCCCAAGACCGCCGGAAGGCACCGTGCAGATGGTAAATACCAAAGCGCGGAATGCAAACATCACCAAGAATGTAACAATCAGCGTTGCAACAAACTTGAGAAGGTTTCTCATTTTATTATTTTATGTTGTCAACCCAGCGGAACAGACGATTCCAACGCACGTGTTTGAAACCACTACGATCAGGATCGAGCGACAGCCAGATAAATATAGGTTTACCTACTACGTGGTCTTCAGGTACAAAACCCCAGTAACGGGAGTCAGCCGAGTTGTGACGGTTGTCACCCATCATCCAGTAGTAATCCATCTTAAACGTATAGGTGTCGGTCTGCTTACCGTTGATAAATATATTACCACCCTTCACCTCAAGTTTATTACCTTCGTATACACCTATAGGTCGTTCATAAACAGCAATATTATCCATTGTAAGCCTGATACTCTTACCCTTGGCAGGAATCCAGATAGGGCCATAGTTGTCGCGGGTCCAGCCTGTATTTGCATCCAGCGGATACAAATCACCCATAGTTGCGTCGGTATTCAGATAAATGCTCTCCACAAGATCTTTACGTGACTTGAGTACGTTCGCGGCATGCTTTGTCAATGGAATGAATCCGTACTGATTGAGACTGGTAATGTCCTCCATACTTATGCCAAGTTTATAACATAGTTCGTCGGGAAGGTTCTGAAGCAATTTCACCTTATATGAATATTGTACATTATCCGGTTCTTTATTCGGTTTTCCGTCAAGGTAGACGATACGGTTCTTTATCTGAAGAGTCATGCCTGGTAGACCTACACAGCGTTTCACATAATTCTCGCGACGATCGGTAGGGCGTGAGATAATGTTTCCGAATTGAGATGAGTTGTCGACTACGTATTGCCGGCCGATGGCATAAAACTGCTTAAACAGATCATACTGCTGCTGTTTGCCTAGAACAGAAATGTCGGGATGGTTTTGATAAATATTCTCGCCAAGAGAATAACACATAGTATTGAAATCCTGGGCCTGGAATTCAGAATTTGACACAAGAGTATCACCTCCGGGATAGTTGAACACGACTATGTCATTGAGCTTCACATTACCAAATCCCTTCACACGACGGTACTCCCAATGAGGCCACTCGATGTAAGATTTGCATTCAAACACTGGCAATGTGTGCTGCGTCAGTGGCATTGTTAGCGGAGTCTGAGGAATACGTGGGCCGTAACTCATCTTGCTAACAAACAGATAATCGCCAGTGAGCAATGATTTCTCGAGAGATGATGACGGTATCTCATAGTTTTGGAAGAAATATATATTAACGAAATAGACAGCCACTAGCGCGAAGACAATAGCATCCACCCAACTCATAACCATTTTAACAGGTTTTTCGGCATCTTTCCACCATGTCCAATTGATCTTTTTAGATATATAGACATCGTAAATAAAAGGTACGACAATAAGTCCCAACCAACTTTTCACCCATACTAGGAACGCGAAATAACACACAAGTACCACTGCCAGCTTTATCCACTGACGTTTTGTGACTACCTTCTTATCTTTAATAGTTTTATTTTCCATTATCTTTAAATGCTTCACTGTTACCATTAAGACGAAACCGACATCGAGGAAGTTGCCTAACAGACAGGATATTAATATTTTTTAAAATTTGAACAAGTCGCTTGTGGTGAGCAGTCCTTTGTGATTAACAGTGAATTCTGCAGCGAGGACTGCACCGAGAGCTAACCCCCTGCGTGAATGTGCATCGTGCGTAATAGCAATTTTATCTTCCTCGCTGTCGTAAGTGATCGTATGAATACCCGGCACCTCATCACGGCGGATGCTATTAATGACGACCTCGTTGGCTTTTCCTTCGGCAGAACCGCTTACTGTACCATCGGGAGCAAGGAGTGTACCATCCACCCATTCATTTTTACGATCTAAATTGCCCATTATCTCTTCGGCTAAAGTAATTGCCGTTCCGCTGGGAGCATCGAGTTTGTGTATATGATGAGTCTCCTCAACGCTAACTTCATACTGAGGGAAGCCATTCATTATCTTAGCCAAGTAACGGTTGACGGCACTGAATATGGCTACACCTATACTGAAGTTACTTGCCCAGAAGAGTGTCTGTCTTCCTTCATTACACATCTTCATCACTTCCTCGCCATGCTCTTTCATCCATCCCGTGCTGCCGGAAACCACCTTAACATTATGACTGAAAGCTTTAAGGTAATTACCATAAGCTGACATAGGAGCTGTAAATTCAATTGCCACGTCGGCACTTACAAATTCAGGGCTGTCAAAGTCCTGTTGATTGTCGACATCAATAATACTCACGATTTCATGACCACGGCTACGGGCTATTTCCTCTACCATCTTGCCCATCTTACCATAACCTATCAATGCTATTTTCATACTATATAATGAATTAATTTGGGCAAAGGTAGCTATTTTTGCTTTAAAGTTAGTATATTTGTAAGTTTTTTTAAGTTTAATAAGATATGGAGCAACTTCTACACTACGTATGGAAGCATAAATTATTCCTACTCAACGAATTGAAGACAGATGACGGCCGCAATGTAGAAGTCATCGATGTGGGACTTCACAACAGCGACGCAGGACCCGATTTCTTCAATGCGAAGATAAAGATGAACGACACTATGTGGGCAGGAAATATAGAGATACACGATAAATCATCCGATTGGTATCTACATAACCACGACAAAGATAAGGCGTATAATAATGTTGTGCTACACATAACGGGGATGAAAGACACTGACATCAAGACCGAAGATGGACGTTATGTGCCTCAAATGGTGATGGAGGTACCTCAGAACATACGAGAAAATTATCGGGAGCTGATATCCACCGACTCCTATCCACCCTGCTATAAAATTATCACCCAACTGCCAAAACTTATGATTCATAGTTGGATGAGTACATTACAGGTGGAACGCCTCGAACAGAAAACGGAACAAATAAAACGTCGAGTCGAGCTATGCAACAAGAGCTGGGAAGATGCTTACTTCGTCACCCTCGCCCGCAATTACGGATTCGGCACCAATGGCGACGCTTTCGAGGCATGGGCAATGAACGTGCCGTTGCACGACGTAGACCACCATCGGGACAATCTCTTCCAGATTGAGGCCATGTTTATGGGGCAGGCAGGACTGCTGGACATCAATACCGTGCCTGAACGCTATCAACGCGATGCCGTCAACGAAGGATATTTCTCAAAACTGAGCAACGAATACATCTATCTAGCACATAAATTTGGGCTGAAGCCGATGGATGCTTCAATCTGGAAGTTTCTGCGCATGAGGCCTAACAATTTTCCGCATATACGAATATCACAGCTTGCCAATATGTATTATGAACGTAAGGCAGGGTTGAGTATTCTGATGGAATGCCACACCCTCGACGAAGCACGTAAGATACTGGCTACTCACGTCACATCTTACTGGGAAACGCATTACACATTCGGCAGTACAAGCGTGAAAAACGAGAAAAACATATCCCCGTTCTCTATCAATCTGTTGCTCATCAACACTGCCATACCCATGTTTTTCGCCTATGGAAAACATAAAAGTGACGAATCACTATGTGATCGGGCTTTCGATTTTCTCGAAGAGCTTAAGGCTGAAAATAATTTCATAACGAGGATGTGGAGCCAGTGCGGACTGAAGGTCACATGTGCAGGAGACAGTCAGGCACTTATTCAACTGAAAAAAGAGTATTGCGACCGCAAAGACTGTCTGCGCTGCCGCATCGGATACGAATATCTTAAGAAAAATGAAATATATATTTGAAACACGAATGAAGGTGCGCGACTACGAATGCGACATCGAAGGAATAGTGAATAACGCCAATTACCTGCATTATACTGAACATACACGGCATGAGTTTCTCACTTCGCTGGGATTAAGCTTCGCAAAGATGCATGAAAAAGGTGTGGATGCTGTGGTGGCAAGAGTTAATATGCAATTTAAAACTCCACTCCGCTGCGACGACGAGTTTATATCACGCCTAGCACTACGCAAGGAAGGACTGAAATACATCTTCACTCAGGACATTTACCGACTCCCCGACGAAAAAATTTCACTTAAATGCGAGACCGTACTGGTGTGCCTTATCAACGGACGACTAAGCAACAGTGAGGATTACGATCAAGCCTTCGGGCAAATCATTGAACTACCAGCAAACGAATAACACAATATGACAGAACAAGAGATAATCTATACAATTGCCCTTACCCGTATCAACGGATTCGGACTTGCTGGAACTTTACCTTTATATCGTATGCTTGGCAGCGCGATGGCTATATTTGAAAACCGTAATAACCTGCGTGATGTCATTCCGGGCTGCTCTCAACGCCTCATCAATGCGATGAAAGACACATCTGAGGCAATAAAAAGGGCTGAATACGAACTGGAATACAATAAGACGAACGGCAATCAATGCCTTTGTCTCAACGACAGCGACTATCCCGTAAGGCTGAAAGAGTGTCCTGACGCTCCATTAGTTCTATATTATAAAGGTAATGCTGATCTTAACCAGACTAAGGTTATAAATATTATAGGCACACGGCTCTGTACGCAATATGGAAAAGATCTAATTCGCCATTTCATCGAAGATCTACATTCATTCTGTCCTCATGTTCTCGTAGTCAGCGGACTAGCCTATGGAGTGGACATCAATGCCCATAGACAGGCATTGGACAATGGTTACGAGACGGTGGGCGTACTTGCCCATGGACTTGACAACCTATATCCAGCTCCACACAGGCAAATTGCTGATGAGATGGTAAAAAATGGTGGTCTGTTGACAGAATTCATGACAAATACCAATGCCGACAGGGGCAACTTCGTACGTCGTAACCGCATCGTAGCTGGCACAAGCGACGCTTGCATCGTAGTGGAATCAGCAGCAAAAGGAGGAGGGTTGATTACGGCGGGAATATCACAGAGTTATAACCGCGACGTGTTCGCGTTTCCAGGACGTGTCGGCGACCGTTATTCTGAAGGCTGTAATAACCTGATACGAAATAATGAAGCCGCTCTTATCGCCTCAGCAGCCGACTTTATCAACGCAATGGGTTGGAGTGACGACGCTATTCTGAAAGAAAAAATGAACAAGGGAATAGAAAGAAACCTATTTCCCGATCTCAGTAGCAATGAACAGACAATAGTTAATTCCCTCACAAAGATAAACGATAAGCAGATTAACCAGCTAGTGACGGAAACAAACATGCCTATTAATCAGATTACGGCAACGATGTTTGAACTCGAAATGAAGGGTGTAGTTAAGCTCCTAGCCGGAGGAATGTATCATCTGCTACGATAACAAAGTACGAAATCTAATTAGTATATATAAGATAAATAAAGGTATATTTACTCTATAAATATACTATTATTGAAGTTATATGGAGTATTTGACAGCAAAAAACAACTGACTTGTCAAATCATTCCACAATCTGACAAGTCTTTCTAGCAAAAGACCTGTATCTTTGCCATGTCTAAAGATGATAAACATATACGGGAACATCTGGTGGTGACACAACTCAAGGATAAACCCAAAGATATATTTTAATCTAGTTATAGTCCGAATTGTTAGAAACTCAATTTATGAGGATTGCCTGTATAAGTGATTATACAGGCAATTATTTTTTGCAACTTTCTTAAATTTATTAAAACTGCATTTATAAAAGAAAAATAACGTAACTTTGCATGAAATTTATAAGATAAGTGATGAAGATAGGCAATATTGACCTTGGTAAACAGCCCATTTTCCTCGCTCCGATGGAGGATGTGACGGATATCGCTTTCCGTCTGCTCTGCAAACGGTATGGCGCATCAATGGTATACACGGAGTTTGTGAGTGCCGAAGCACTAATTCGTTCCATCAGCAGCACGATGAGGAAACTAATTATCAGTGACGAAGAGCGGCCTGTAGGCATACAGATCTACGGACGAGATGTAGAATCAATGGTAGAAGCAGCTAAAGTAGTTGAAGAAGCTAAACCTGATGTTATAGATCTCAACTTCGGCTGTCCCGTAAAGAAGGTAGCAAGCAAAGGTGCAGGTGCAGGTATGCTCAGAAATACGCCACTGATGCTCGAGATTACACGTGAGGTGGTTAAGGCTGTCAAAGTGCCTGTGACGGTGAAGACTCGTCTGGGATGGAGCAACGATGAGCTCATAATACCTACTCTGGCAGAACAACTGCAGGATTGTGGCATACAGGCACTTACTATACATGGAAGAACACGTGCACAGATGTATACCGGAGACGCAGACTGGACTCTTATTGGTGAAGTGAAGAATAACCCCCGCATAAACATACCGATAATTGGGAATGGCGATGTAACCACTCCAGAATGTGCAAAGGAGTGCTTCGACCATTACGGTGTCGATGCAATAATGATAGGTCGTGCTACGTTCGGACGCCCGTGGATATTCAAGGAAATTCACGACTATCTGCAAGGCAAGCCTGAAGACCCAAAGATGACATTTTCATGGAAACTCGATATACTCGAAGAGCAACTCCGTCAGAGCATAGCCCGCATTGATGAATATCGTGGCATTCTACATACACGCCGTCATCTGGCCGCCAGTCCTATCTTCAAAAGTATTCCCGACTTCCGACAGACACGTATAGCCATGCTCCGCGCCACTAAGGAAAAGGATCTAATGGTCATAATGGAGGACATCAGGCAGAAATTCGGTTAATTTATAGATTTCTAAAACTTTCGTCTCTGCTTATCGGCACACTCAGGGCACAACCCCTTGAGTACATAATTTACACTGCTGAGCATAAATCCGTCGGGAAGCGTGACAACTGGCACATGTATATGACTGAGGCAGAACGTGCGATGGCACCCTTCGCAGTAGAAATGCGTATGCTCATCCTCCACGGCACAGTCGCAATCATCATCACATACAGCATATTTTAAAGACCCGCTTCCATCGTCTATACAATGGATAAGACGATGGAAGAGGAAGATTGAGAGTGTTCTCGATATGGTTGATTTGTCGACAGTGGGTAAATATCTCTCAATATCAGCCATTGACACAGTTTCATTCCCACGCATCATCGTCCGCAGTATCAACAGACGCATAGCCGTAGGTTTTATTTCGCGCAGCGCGAGTTTATCGAGATAATACTGTTCATCGTTCATTTATCGTTTCATATTTGCACGAAGGAAATTGTCGACGATATCGAAAGCCTCAGGAGTCCAGAACTGCCAACTGCCATGATCACCGCCTTCAATCTTATAGAACTTATATCTATAGTTCATTTCCTCGAGTTTATCGGCCATTTCAACGCTTTGTTCGAACGGTAGCACGCGGTCTGAGTTACCTGTCATTATCAATATCGGAGCTGTCTTCAGCGCTTTCTTCTTATCGAGGTAGATTACAGGACTGGCGGTCTGTATCTTATCGGCATTTTCCGACACCTTCACGTGTCCAAAGAGAGTACCTTCAGGCGAGTTTCCGCTCTCATGATCCCAATTAGACGGATATTTCTTCAGTGCGAGTATGTCTGTGACTGGATAATAAGCCACACAAGCATTCACCTTAATAGACGTTTTTCCATAATCCTCGGTATCGAGTTGCGGTTGATCCTGAGTAAGAGTTTCGAGCAGAGACATATTGCCACCAGAAGAATCGCCCCAAATAAATACGTTTGTAGTATCGACACCGAGACGTGCAGCATTGTCACGTACGAACCTGACAGCCGACTTCACATCCTGTATCTGTGCAGGGTAAGAAGCTGTAGTGGATGGACGATATTCCACGCTCACCACAGTGTAACCGCGTTGAGCAAAACGCATGAGCTTAGGAATGCCCGCGTAACAGTCCTGCTTATACCATGCTGAACCCTGTATGTAAACGACTGTAGGCCATTTCTTTCCGAAAGCCATCTGCGGCATGATCACCTGTAGGTGTAAATCCATGTCGCTAGCATGGCGATAGACCACATCATGGGTGTAGATAGGATCGACGGTATTCGTAAACTGAGTTAGTGTAGTCATCTGTTTGGCCTGAGCCTGCGACGGTTTCGCAGATGAATCATTGCCTGGCTGTGCATTCATCGGAAGGCAAAACAACAGCGAAAGGGCTGCAATAGAAGTAATTTTTCCCATTATTTGTAGTATTTTGATTTGGTTATAATCGTTTCGACTTATTGTACCGATCACGCAATCTCCTCTGGTGGAGTTTACGATCCTTGTACACCACGTAAAGCACCCACATCAAGACGATACTCGCAACCAATCCGAATATCAGAATAAGCACATAGTAGTTCATTTCATCACATTTTATTTAGAGTGCAAATTTAAACTAAATAATCCGAATAAGTCAGATTAATATTATTTATTTGATTCACATTCATCCCAAATTATTTTCATTATGTATCACTTGCGATTGATCGCTGAATTTAACTTTTCCTTATCAGTCTGAGAGCGTTAAAAACGGCCAGAACTGTTACACCAACATCCGCAAACACTGCTTCCCACATTGTGGCAATACCCCAAACGCCCAATATGAGCACAACAATCTTGACTCCTATGGCCAGTGTTACGTTTTCTATCACATTGCTACGTGTATGTCGGGCTATGGTTATGGCCTCTGCCACCTTTGACGGACGTGTATCCTGAAGCACCACATCTGCCGTCTCAACCGCCACGTCACTGCCGGCACCGCCAACAGCTATACCCACATCACTCATTGCCAACACAGGAGCATCGTTGATGCCATCACCCACAAAAGCTATCGCCCTTCTGGCGGACACATCTTGATTACCATCACGGCCTTTCTTCATTGTCATGATATGTTCCACCTTCCCTTCTGGCAGAAGGTCTCCATAACCCTTGTCTACTTTCAATCGATCTACCACAGAATCAACTAATGCCTGCTTGTCACCCGAAAGTATCTGGATATTTCTGATTTTCAGCTTACGCAGAGATTTGACGGCATCGACAGCGTCTTCTTTTAGTGCATCACTGAGAAGGACATATCCGATGAGATGGCTATTTCTTGAGCACACCACGATAGTTTCTGTTATTTTTTTTAGTTGTTCCGGATAACCTACACCATATTTATCCATCAGACGCAAAGAGCCCACAAGTACATTGTCACCATCCACATTACCGGCAATACCGTACCCCGGTATATCCTTCACACTGTCTGCAATAAATATCTCGGAAGGCTTATTGTGGTCATTATTATAAGACACTATTGCCTTAGCCACAGGATGGTTACTCGTACGCTCCATAGCGGCAATGATAGCCACAAGCTGACGACTGTCGATGTCGTATGCTTTTACCTCTGTCACACCGAAGATACCCGTGGTTAATGTTCCGGTCTTATCAAAGACCACAGTACCTACATTAAGGATTGCGTCCATATAATTACCGCCCTTAAACAGAATTCCCTTACGTGAGGCTAATCCTATGCCTCCGAAATAGCTCAATGGTATACTCACCACCAGAGCACAAGGACAAGAGATGACGAGGAATATCAAAGCCCGGTAGAACCATTCATCAAAAGAATAAACGAAAGATGGCGTAAGAAGTGAGTATATATAAGGTGTGACTATTGTGAGTGCGGCGAGAATAATTACCACTGGAGTATATCTCTGTGCAAATCTTCTGATAAACAATTCCGCAGGAGCCTTACGGTCAGCAGCCTCTTTTACCATTTGAAGTATCCTTGACAGAACACTCTGATCATAAAGTCGAGTTACGCTTATACGTACCACGCTGTCAGAGGAAATCATACCTGCCAGCACCTCTCCGTCTTTCGAAATGCTTCTGGGCACGCTCTCGCCTGTGAGGGCAGAGGTATTAAACAGAGCCACTTCTGAGAGGAGCACACCGTCAAGTGGCACCCGTTCTCCTGCCTTCACCTCTATTATATCTCCTATCTGCGTATCCTCTGGCTTGCACGCAGTGACTATACCGTCGATGATGACCGAAGCATGGTCGGGACGAATATCGACTAGAGCCTTGATATCATGTTTTGCTTTGTCTACAGCAAGATCCTGAAACTTTTCTCCTACTGCATAAAACAGCATTACAGCGACACCTTCTGGATATTCGCCTATCAAGAATGCACCTGCTGTTGCAATAGTCATCAGTGTGAACTCGCTGAAGATGTTTCCCTCGCCCATTTCCTCTACCGCTTCCTTGATTACAGGCAGTGCTACAGGCAAATAAGCAGTCACGAACCATATTATCTTTACCGTTTTACCGTCAAACCATCCGATGCCGAGGGACTGCATGACCAGACCCGCCGCGAGCATTAACACCGACGCGCTCAGAGCGCCGTATTCGTTTACCTTCTTTTTCATATATTACCTTTGTAATTGATTTCTGCTGCAAAGGTAATGCAATACAGATGCAACTAAGTTGCAATGTTTGGTTTCGGCATATTAATTTTATCTTACACAACGCGTAAAAATACAATAAAAATATGTAACTTTGCACCCAATGGACGATAATTTTGACATAAGGGAAGAATCATCATCATCAAAAGAACGTGATTTCGAGAACGCATTGCGCCCGCTTAAGTTTAATGACTTTAGCGGACAGCAGAAGGTTGTGGCTAATCTCGAAGTATTTGTAGAGGCTGCGAAATACCGCAGAGAACCTCTCGACCACACCCTGCTGCACGGTCCTCCTGGACTTGGAAAGACAACTCTGAGCAATATCATAGCTAACGAACTCGGTGTGGGATTTAAACTCACCAGTGGACCTATACTTGACAAGCCGGGAGACTTGGCAGGAATTCTCACTTCACTTGAGAAAAATGATGTGCTCTTTATCGATGAGATTCACCGTCTGTCACCCGTGGTGGAGGAATATCTGTATTCCGCCATGGAGGATTACCGCATTGACATCATGATTGACAAAGGCCCGTCAGCCCGTAGCATACAAATCGACCTGAACCCTTTTACACTAGTTGGAGCAACCACCCGTAGTGGACTGCTTACTGCACCATTACGAGCTCGCTTTGGTATCAATCTACACTTGGAATATTACGAACCTGAGATACTTAAACGTATCATCAAGCGTTCGGCAAGCATTCTTAACGTGCCTATCGACGATGATGCCGCTATCGAAATTTCACGCCGTTCACGCGGAACGCCCCGTATCGCCAACGCTTTGCTACGCCGAGTGAGGGATTTTGCTCAGGTAAAAGGCAGCGGACGTGTCGATATGCATATAGCAGAAATAGCTCTTGAAGCACTGAATATCGACCAATTCGGTCTCGATGAAATCGATAATAAGATTCTTCTTACCATCATCGATAAGTTTAAAGGCGGTCCTGTAGGCATAAGCACGATAGCGACAGCCATCGGTGAGGATTCCGGCACCGTCGAAGAGGTGTATGAGCCCTATCTCATCATGGAAGGTCTTATCAAGAGGACACCACGCGGACGCGAGGTTACCGAACTGGCTTATAAGCATCTGGGGCGCGACCCATATCAAGGAAATATCATGCAACCAGGGCTATTTGACCGAGAGTAGCCCTATAAATAAGAATATATGAAAAGAGCGATATTTACAGGTAGTTTCGATCCTTTCACTATCGGCCATGCTTCGATAGTCATGAGAGCTCTACCCCTGTTTGATGAGATTATCATCGGCATAGGAGTAAATGAATCTAAGACGTGTATGTTTTCTATCGATAAACGCCTGCAGGCGATAAGCAGCCTTTATGCCGACCAACCAAGAATAAAGGTAGAGGCATACAACGACCTTACTGTGGATTTTGCCAAACGCAAAAATGCCGATTTTATCGTAAAGGGCCTCCGCTGTTTGAAGGATTTCGAATATGAACGTGACCAGGCCGACATCAACCGTTCGTTGACGGGCATAGAGACCGTGATGCTTTACACCGAGCCGCAATTTGCTGCCATTAGTAGCAGTATGGTACGCGAACTGGCCCACTTCGGCAAGTCGATAGACGAATACCTCCCGGCAAAAACAACAATAACATTATGATATCGTACAATGTAGACGGCGTTAAAATGCCGGAAATAAAGAAACGTGAGACAACAGCCTGGATTAAAGCTGTGGCCGCCTCGTACGGACGCAAGATCGGCGAAGTGGGATATATGTTCGTCAGTGATGAAAAGATACTTGAGGTAAACAAGGAATACCTAGGCCATGATTACTACACCGACATTATTACCTTCGATGATGATGAAGGCGACACTATCAATGGCGATATCGTTATCAGTCTTGATACAGTACGCTCCAACAGCGAAGATCAGCATACCGTCTACGAAGATGAACTTCACCGCGTGATTATCCACGGCATACTGCATCTCTGCGGAATCAATGATAAAGGCCCCGGTGAAAGGGAGATGATGGAAGAGGCAGAAAATAAGGCGTTATCAATAAGATAACGCCTTATTTTCTTATTTCTTAACCCAACTTGCAGCTAGTTTTTTATACCGACGGGGATCCAAGAAATAACGCCGTTGCCGAGAGAATGAACGGAATAATCAAAAATGAAATGCTCTTCGGTAAAGAAATTCATGGATTGGATGATGGAATGATAAAGGTGGCCAAGGCTATTTATATATATAATAATGAACGGCCTCATTTAAGCCTTGATTATCATACACCTGAAGAGGCTTACCATATGAGTGGGGAAATTAAAAGACGATGGAATACTAATTATAAAAAGAAGGAGGGAGAAAAGGAATTAATAGAAAAGTAATTTTGACAGTTCAAAGATATATAATATCTTTGCAACACATACTCCATGTCTCGTGCGGAAACTTATTTTAGATAGGATAATATATTATCTCTATATTGCTGACAGTTATAAATAATTTCATTGTTACCTGATTGTTTCGTTTTTGCACTATATTTGCCATACTTAACAAGAAGTTAGCAAGATTGGAAAAGCTTAATCGTTTTATTTCCGCTAGCTTTGCACCGTGATATAACAGAAAAATTATGCAACAAAGATTATCAACAACAGAGGATTATTCGAGAAGAATAAACATTATCGTCGAGTACATCAACAATCATTTGGGCGATGATATCGACCTGGAGGTGCTGGCCGGCATCTCCAGCTTCTCGCCTTATCATTTCCATCGTATCGTGAAAGCCTTCTTGGGCGAACCGATCGGGGCTTTCATCACGCGAGTGCGAGTCGAGACTGCAGCCCGACTGCTTCGCTACACCGATATGCCCGTCAACGAAATAGCTTACAAAGTGGGGTACGAAGTGCCGTCTTCTCTGTCGAAATCCTTCAAGCAGTTTTATGATATCACACCAACAGATTATAAAAATAATAAAACGTACACGATTATGAAACCGTTGAAAATCAATTTCAATCTGGAGTTAAGTGAGAGAATTGTCACTCTGGAACCGCAACAGGCCATTTATATATGCCTGATTGGTGACTATAAGAAAAATGATTATTGTATGACATGGCAGAAACTGTGGCAGTATGTCCGCACATCAGGCAAATTTTTCGAAGAGATGGAGAAGATATGTCAGACCAGTTTCAATCCCGATGTGATCAAGCAGCTGCTGATAGAAGGAAAGATTGCCCATGTGGGTATTTACCATGACGACCCTAAAGTGACCGAAGGGGATAAACAGCGGGCGGACATCTGTCTTGTCCTGCCCTTTAAGATGGATCCGAAAGGTGAAATAGGTGTAAAGGAAATTGCCGGCGGCAAGTATGCAGCATACTGTTATCAGGGATCGTATGATCATCTTGATGAGGTTTACGATACTGTCTATGGTAAGTATATTCCCGAAGGTGGTTATCAGATAGATGCACGTCCCGGTTTTGAGATTTATCTTAATGACCCGGAATGTACACAACCTGACAAAATGCAAACGGAGATATATGTTCCCATCGTATAAAGATTAATTTATATGGGATTGCAGTCATTGCGACTGCAATCCTTAATACTATTGTTATGGAAGAGAAAAAGGAAAAGAACGATATGACAGATAATGAAATAACTGAAGTTATCTTATATTTATTTGGAAGATATGTTTAATATAATTATCTTTGCGAAATAAATACAATATATATGTATGGAAAAAGAAATCACTGTCGATAAAGAATTGATAGCCTATTGCGGCCTTTATTGCGGCGCATGTCGTAAGTATATCATTGGCAAATGCCCCGGTTGCCGCAAAAACGAGAAGGCAAAATGGTGCAAAATACGTACTTGTTGTATGGATAACGGTTATCACTCCTGCGCTGTATGCAAGATGAATCCGCACGAATGCAAGAAGTTTAACAACTTCTTCAGTAAGATTTTCTCCATCATCTTCAAGTCCGATCGTGAAGCCTGCTTACGTCGAATCAACGAATTGGGCGAAGATAAATATACTAAAGAGATGGCCGAAAAGCGGATTGTCACTATAAAAAAGAAATAAATGTCAATACGGATTAAACATATTCGATAATGACAGAACGTGAGAAAATGCGTGCCCGCTCTTGTTACGTCAGATATAATTCTTAAATTAAAAACAATAAAAATGATTTTATCAACAACTCCTACCCTTGAGGGGAAACACATTACCAATTATTATGGTATCGTTACAGGTGAAACAATTATTGGTGCAAATATCTTTCGCGATTTCTTTGCAGGAATCCGTGATATCGTGGGTGGCCGTGCAGCTTCTTATGAGAAAGTGCTTCGTGAAGCTAAAAACTCTGCTTTGAAGGAGATGAGCGAACGCGCTGCAGAAATGGGGGCAAACGCCGTGGTAGGCATCGACCTTGATTATGAAACCGTAGGTAGCAATGGAAGCATGCTGATGGTGACAGCAAGCGGAACGGCTGTGAAGATAGAATAATAATAAAAATGATTATTTGGATAGCGGATTCCCTGTTTCTTATTTCAGAGAATCCGCTGACTCCTCAATAATCTGCTTAATTTCTTCGAGTGAGCGCGCGTTCAGTAGATGAGCTGAAGATGGCTCGCGCATAAAAGTCTTCTCCTCCATCTCGTGCAGAAGAACAAGGAGTGTATCCCAGAAACCGTCGATATTGTATAGTATAACTTTCTTGTCCGTATAGCCGATTGTTGCTGCTGCAGCTACTGTGAAGATCTCATCGAGGGTGCCGAGTCCGCCGGGCATTGCGATGATCACATCGCTTTGAACCATCATAAGGGCCTTACGGTCGTTGAGATCCTGACATGGAATCTCTATATCGAGATGCTTGCTGGTGTGGCCATTCTTTTCCACACGTGTGGGAACGACACCGATAACCTGGCCGCCGTTGCTGCGAACAGCCTTTGCTGTCTCCTCCATCAATCCTAAGTCACAGCCACCGTATACAAGGGTTTCATTATTTTTCCCTATCCATTCACCCAATTCACGAGCTTTATCAAAGTAAAGCTTGTCGATATTGTTATTTGCTGAACAAAATACTGCTATTTTCATGCCGCTAAGATACTATTTTCCCCGAATAGTACCAAATAGATTTCATGAAAATAAACATAACAGACATTTTTTTACGTTATTTCTTACTCCACGGTGCTCCCTATTTTTACAGGATAAGAAGCCGAATTTTGAAAATATAAAAATAAAAATACGTTATTTATTTGGTACTTCGCTTAAATAATACTACCTTTGCACCCCAAATTCGGAATAATGACGGGCATCGAGAACCAAAAAATGGCTGGGAAGGTTTTCAAATTGCCCGCTTTATGACTCACTCCAGAGTGGAGCATGAGCAATATTTACATAATTGATTTAATTTGAAAACATTTGAAGAGTTAGGTGTAAGCGAAGAGATTCGCCGCGCCATTGTAGAAATGGGTTATGAGAACCCAATGCCTGTACAGGAAGAAGTAATTCCCTATTTGCTTGGTAATGGAAATGATGTGATAGCACTGGCTCAGACCGGTACTGGTAAAACTGCCGCCTATGGCCTGCCACTGTTGCAGAAGGTAGACGTTTCACGTCGCGTAACCCAAGCAATCATCCTCAGTCCGACACGTGAACTTTGTTTGCAGATATCGGACGACCTTAACGATTATTCGAAGTACATTGACGGTATGCACGTGCTTGCCGTTTATGGTGGTGCATCCATCGATACCCAGATACATGCTCTGCGCCGTGGCGTGCAGATTATCGTTGCCACTCCCGGTCGACTTATCGACCTGATGAAGCGTGGCGAGGCTAAACTTGATGCTGTCAACAACGTCGTGCTCGATGAGGCTGACGAGATGCTTAACATGGGCTTCTCTGAGAGTCTTGACGAGATACTTACCGGTGTGCCGCGCGATCGTAACACACTGCTTTTCTCTGCCACGATGAGCAGGGAGGTTGAGAAGATAGCCAAGAATTATCTTCATGATTATAAGGAAATCGTTGTGGGGAGCCGCAACGAGGGCGCCGAGAACGTAAACCATGTTTATTATATGGTCAATGCTAAAGATAAGTATTTGGCTCTGAAACGCATCGTTGACTTTAACCCGCGTATATTCGCTATTATTTTCTGTCGTACCAAACGTGATACGCAGGAGATTGCTGATAAACTTATTAATGACGGATATAATGCTGAGTCGCTGCATGGCGACCTTTCGCAGCTGCAGCGTGACTCCACGATGCAGAAGTTCCGTCAGCATATCACTCAGCTGCTTGTGGCTACCGACGTGGCTGCACGTGGTCTTGATGTGGACGATCTTACACATGTTATCAACTTCGGATTGCCTGACGATATCGAGAGTTATACTCACCGTAGCGGTCGTACCGGCCGTGCCGGCAAGAAGGGTACGAGTATCGCTATCATCCATACCCGTGAGAGAGGCAAGATGCGTGTCATCGAACGTGAGATAGGTAAGAGCTTTGTGCTGGGAGATATCCCAACACCTAAGGAGATTTGTACCAAACAGCTCTATAAGGTGATCGATCAGATAGAGAAGGTGGATGTGAACGAAGAGGAAATCGAACAGTTTCTGCCCGAAATATACCGCCGATTCGACAATATGGAGAAGGAAGACTTGATCAAGAAGGTGGTTAGCATGGAGTTTGGCAAGTTCCTTGCTTATTATGCTAATGCACCCCAGATTGAGAAACCGTCAGACAAGGGAGCACGTACTGAAGGTCGTGGAGAGCGTTCTTCAAGAGGCAGTGACCGTGGTGGTGATCGTGGAGGTGACCGTGGAGGTCGTCGTGGTGGCGGAAGTCATAAGGCTGAGGATGGATATAAACGATTGTTTATCAATCTCGGAAAGGCTGATGGATTCTATCCCGGACGTGTGATGGAGTTCTTCAATAAGAATATAGACGGCAAACAGGAAGTGGGCCATATCGACCTGCTGCAGAAGTTCTCTTACGTGGAGGTGCCAGAGAAGGATGTCGAGAGGGTGTTGAAGGCTGTCAATGGAGCAGAATTCGAGGGTCGCACGGTGCGTTGCAACGATGCTGATAACGGATCTTCCGAAGGTGGCGGTTCTGAACGTCGTTCCTCAGACAGAGGCGGTCGCCGTTCGTCGGATACCGGCGGTTCACGTTATTCTTCTGATCGTGGCGGTCGTGGTTCCTCAGACAGAGGTGGCCGTTCGTCAGGTGGTTACGGCAGTCGTCGTAGTGATGAAGGTAGTCCTCGCGGTCGTCGTAGTGATGAAGGTAGCAGCTTTGATAAGTATGAGAAGAAGTTAAAACCAAGCGTCGAATCACCTGAAAGCACTCCTAAACTGAGCCGTGAGGAACGCGGTTACACCAAGGAACGCGGAGTAAAGGATGATTGGAAACAGTTCTTCAACGGTGAAAATAATGATCTGAAGGGTGAGGTGCCTGATTTCAGCGAAGACGGCTGGGCAAGAAGAAAGCCTAAGAAGAAGTAAGACAGTATTTTGCTACGGTCAGATGATGCAGTTGTGAATATTGTTTACATGTAAATAGATTACAAAGTAACGGACCTTTACACATTAGTGTGATAAATATCTGTGTTTCAATAAAATAAAAAGCATAGCTTTTGGTCTTCAAAAGCTATGCTTTTTGCATGCAATAGCTAAGCAAATAAACGATAAAAGCTATGCTTTTGAACCTCAAAAGCATAGCTTTTATTATAGATTACGATTTATCTTTACAATGTTTCTGAAGGCTTATTTCGGATTTATTTCCTTGATAAGTCTGTCGGCATGTCCCCATTTATCTATGATATAGAGCACGTAACGGATGTCGACACCGATGCAGCGGGCTAATCTCTTGTCGAAGTAGATATCGCTGCTCAGCGAGTCCCAGTTGCCGTCGAAGGCAAGACCGATGAGCTGTCCCTTACCGTCGAACATCGGACTGCCGCTGTTGCCGCCTGTGATATCGTTGTTGGTCAGGAAGCAGAGGTGCATCTCGCCGGTACCTTTATCTCTGTATTGGCCGAAGTCGCCTTTGGCGATCAGTGATTTTATTTCAGGCTCGGCAAAGTAGTCGACATTCTTATTGCCCTGTTCCATTTTGGCCAGGATGCTCTGTGGAGTTGTGAAGTAACCCGACGGTGCCCCGTTCAGCATAAAGCCGCCCACGGTGCCGTAACTCAGTCGCATGGTGAAGTTGGCATCGCTGTAGTGGGGCATATCCTGCTGCATGCGCACTGCTGCGTCGCAGAGATAACGTTCTTGCACCTCGATGGAGTCATTGATATTCTTCATCTTTTCCCTTAAGGAGGTCATTAGATCGAATATATCCAGACCGAACTTGTAACCGCAGTCTTTGTGGAAACTGCGTGAGGATGTGCTCACCTGCTTATTCAGCTTTGTGAGTTTCGAGTGCTTGTACATGTAGTCGGTGTACAGGTCGTAGTTGCCTCCGAACTTATTCTTTATTGTGAGGTAGAAGTCGGGCAGGTATTTGCTGTCCACATTCTCAGTATAGTTCTTCAGCATGGCGCTGAACATCTCTTTGTCGAGGGGTTGGTAGTAGTCGGTACTGTCCATCATCATGGTCTTGTTCTTCTTTCCCTTCACCTCTGTTGGCATACTCAACTGGTAGGCCTTGCGGGCGAGGTCGCTTCCACTCATAAAACTCTCGCGGATATAGTTGATGGTACGTTCGATATCAAAGCGTTTGGCGTAGAGACGACCCATTTCATCGAACTTGAGTGAATCCTTCAGATATCCGGTATGGTCAATCCATGTGCGTATCTGCTTCTCAAACTGCTGTTTGTTGGCGATGATCTCGAGACTGTCTATACAGTGGTTCATTCCCATACTGTTCTTCCAGTAGTTGGAACTGCGGGCGTATTTAGAGTCGTACTTGATACGTACGGCTTCGTCCTTGTCCATATACTTCCGCATGATGTCCTGTTTGATGCCACGGGCCTGAACGCGGGTGGTGTTTTCGGCATCGCGCATCTCCTTTATTCCGAAGGATGACAGGTAGCGGTCGGTGCTGCCCGGGTAACCGAGGGTCATGGCGTAGTCGCCGTCCTTATAGCCCTGGAGTGACACCTGAGCGTATTTCGCAGGATGGTAAGGCACATTATCTTTGCTGTATGGGGCAGGGTTGCCCGTCTTCGGGTCTACATAGATGCGGAATACACTGAAGTCGCATGTCTGGCGGGGCCATATCCAGTTGTCGGTATCGCCTCCGAACTTGCCCATGGATTTTGTAGGGGCAAACACCAGTCGCACGTCGGGATAGTCGCGGTAGACGGTCATGAAGTATTTATTGCCTTCATAGAAAGCATCCACATTTACATGCAGTGTGGAGTCGGTCTTCTCGATGGAATCGTTGAGAATTTTATTCAGAGAGTCGGCCAGTTCCGAGCGTTTGTTTTCGCTGAGTGTGTCGAGTCCCATTGTCTTGAGGCGGGGAGTGATATCCTCCTGAGCTATCATGAAGCTCACAAACATCTTCTCGTTAGGCAGTTCATCGGCCTGTGTCTTCGCATAAAATCCGTTGAGCATATAGTCATGTCCCACGGTGGAATGCTTGCGTATGGCATCGAATCCGCAGTGATGATTGGTGAATACAAGCCCGTCGGACGACACTACGACGCCAGTGCAGTAACCGCTGAAGTTGACCACGCAGTTCTTGATGGCATCGTTGCTCTGGTACAGTTGATCGTAAGAAAGGGAGAATCCTTCGCCCTTCATCGTCTCATATACCTGTTGTGGAAGGTTGTAAAGTGTCCACATGCCCTCGTCGGCCTTGGCTGATGTGATGGCTGTAAACATCAATAACAGAAAGGAAATTCTTTTAATCATATTTGTTCTTATTATTATTATTGCTATTTTTTAAAGTGTTTGCCTATTACCGGCAGACTTGACAGCGGGAAGTCTTTCTTTATAACGTATGTTGCGAATAGGATGATTAAGAGCGTGTTGATACCAATTGCTGCTGCCGAAGCCAAGTATTGGTTAGAGAAATACATGCCGATGTTCAGGATGACGCAGAGTAATACATATTTCATCATATCAGCTATCGGATAGTTGATACGATACATCTTCTGCCCCACGAAATAGGATATCAGCATGGAGGTTCCGTAACCAGTGATACCTGACCATGCGCAGGCCATATAGCCGAAGCGGGGTATGAAAAGGATGTTGCTGATGATCAGCACGACACATCCTATACCCGAAAAGTAAGCTCCCCAGATGGTCTTGTCGATGAGTTTATACCAGAACGATAGGTTGAAGTAAATGCCATACATGATAGTTCCTACCATGACGATAGGTACAACGCGCAGACCGTCCCAATAATCATGGCCGATGATATGTTTCAGAGCACCCATATATCCTATGACCACAAGATAAGCGAGCAGGGTGAATATCACGAAGTATTTCATGACTTTGGCGTAGGTCTCACGGTTATCGTTATCCTTTGCCCTACCGAATACGAAAGGCTCGTAAGCATATCTGAAGGCCTGAGTGATAAGAACCATAATCATGGCTATCTTGCTTGCCGCACCATAGATACCGAGTTGCATTTTCATATCCGAACCTTTATAGATGTAAGGGAACAGAATCTTGTCGGCTGCTTGGTTTAATATTCCTGCTACACCCAGTATGAGGATGGGCCAGCTGTATGACATCATTCTCTTCATTAGGTTTTTGTCGAATACATACTTGAATCCTGTGAGTTCTTTATAGAAGAAGAATGTGGTGGAAGCGGTACAGAACAGGTTGATATAGAATGCGTATCCTGCACCGACGGTGGGGCTATAGATCTTACCGATTACATCAGGGCTTGACTTGTATAGTGTAGGCAGAACGATGAAGTATGCTATATTCAGAAGTATGGTCATCACGATGGCGATAAGCTTCAGTGTGGCAAACTTTATCGGACGGTTCTTGTATCTGAGGTATGCAAAAGGTATACATTGGAAAGCGTCTATTGCAACTGTTGTCCCCATCACCCAAACATACGAGGGGTGATCGGAATATCCCATGAAGCCTGATATTTGATGCAGGAAGAGAAATATCAGGGCGATGAACATCAGTGACGTGAAACCTACGGATAATAATATAGTGGAGTAGACTCTCTCGGGATTCTCATTCGACTTGTTGGCATATCTGAAGTATGTTGTCTCCATACCGTAAGTCAATATAATCAGAAGCAATGCCGTGTAAGCATATAAGTTGGTTATGACACCGTAACCTCCACTGGCGGCGGTGAGCTTTGCCGTATAAATAGGCACAAGAAGATAATTAAGGCAACGTCCGATGATACTCGACATACCATAGATAGCTGTATCTTTAGCAAGTGATTTTAAATTAGCCATATTTTATTTTTTACTTTTTATCTTTAACCGAAGAACAGGTATCCGACGGCAATGGCTGCTATCACTCCCGCAAGGTCGGAGAGAAGTCCACAGGCTACGGCGTGGCGGGTGTAACGCACACCTACACTGCCGAAATAGACGGCTAGTATGTAGAAGGTAGTATCGGTAGATCCCTGGAAGATGCAGCTCAGACGACCGACGAATGAGTCGGCACCGTAAGTAGTCATCGCATCGACCATCATTCCACGCGCACCGCTACCCGATAGAGGTTTCATGAATGCCGTAGGGAGAGCACCGACAAAATCGGTATTGCCTCCGCACACCTGAACAAGCCATTTGATACCGTTGATAAGAATGTCCATAGCCCCTGAAGCACGGAATACTCCGATGCCGACCAGGATGGCCACGAGGTAAGGAATGATACGAACGGCAGTGCTGAATCCCTCCTTTGCACCTTCGATGAATGCGTCATAGACATTTACTTTCTTTCTGACACCTGCAATAATGAAGCTGATAATGATCAGAAAAAGGATGATATTTGCAACGGACGTGCTTACCACGTTCATCTGTTCCTTATCCATCTGCCCGAATCCCCAGATGATGGCTGAGACTACAGCACACATTCCACCGAGAGTTATAAGCATTGTCTTGTTGATCAGGTTGATATGCTGGTAAAGGCTTGTGACAATGATGCCTGAAAGGGTTGAAAAGAATGTCGCGATAAGTATCGGTATAAATATATCCGTAGGCTGTGCGGCTCCCAGTTGTGCACGATATACCATGATGCTGACAGGTATCAGCGTAAGCCCCGAAGTGTTAAGTACGAGAAACATAATCATAGGATTGCTCGCCGTGTCCTTTTTGGTATTCAATTTCTGCAGACCTTCCATCGCTTTCAGCCCCAACGGGGTAGCGGCGTTATCAAGGCCAAGCATATTGGCTGCTATGTTCATGAATATTGAACCTGTCACGGGATGTCCCTTGGGTATGTCAGGGAAAAGTTTACAGAATACGGGACTAAGCCATCGTGCCAATGCGTTGACCACACCGCCCTTTTCGCCGATCTTCATCACGCCGAGCCATAATGACAGAACACCGGTCAAACCCAGTGATATTTCGAATGCAGTTTTTGCCGAACTGAACGTTGAGTCCATAATCGCCGGAAACACCGAAATATCTCCCATAAATATTAACTTTATCAACGCTATTACAAAGGCAATGACAAAGAAAGCAATCCATATATAATTCAGAACCATAATGGCCGCAAAGTTATATCTTTTATTTTTACTGACAAAGTGTTTCCTTCCATTTTTTATGAAATCACTTCTCTGGCGGCTTTGGCAGGGCACTTGTTTAGATTTCTAATATTTCAATGATAATGTCATGCCAGAGGCATATTTACTTTCGATCGTTACGAAAATGTGTAAAAAGTATTAAAATTTTGTAACAAAGTTTGTCGCTTAAGATTTTCTTTGGTATTTTTGACCAATCTATTTATTTTCGATTCATACTATTCAATTAAACCATTATGGTCAACGCTTTTAAACTGATATTGATCTATTTCTGTTTCTTTTCCGGATCGTTGCGTTTGGAGGCAGTTCAGAAGGATGAATTCAGCAATGATTCTGATATTCAGAATTTATACAATAATGCCAATAAAAATTTTAATACTAAAAGGGGGTTGGACGATATCCAAACTTTATATAATAAGGCTAAGAAGAATAAGGATAAGAAATTGCAGGCGAAAGCGATGCTTATCAAAGTGAGATATATGGATGTCACTCTCAGCAATGCCCAGTTTAAGATAGAAGCCCGAAAGATAATGATATGGATGAGGAAAACTAAAAACATTGACGAATATTATAGTGTATGGCTTTATTTGATCAAGAAAGAATGTGAGGATAAGAATTACGTTGATGCATTCATTGAGATTGACAAGATGAAGGAACAGGCGACAAAGGATAACAATCTTTATGCTATCCAGTCCAGCTACAGAATGATGGGTAAATGCTATCGGTCGCGACTCATGTTTAAGGACGCATTGATATATTATAAAAAGGAACTCGCTTACGCCAAGTCTATCAAGTCTCCCTCAATTTTTTTATGTTATTACAGTATTGCGGCATGTGAATACCGTCTCGGACTGTTTGAAGAAGCATTGGAGTCTTCAAAAAAAGGTAGTAATCTATCGCCAATACCGGCTGTCCTTAATCATTTTATTATTCAGGAGGGTGTCATCTATGGTGTTATGGGCAGGTATGAAGAGATGAGAAAATGTTACGAAAAGGTAAAAGACTACGTCAAGAACAATGATATGGACGACGAGATGAGGAATAAGTATGAAATGCTTAAGGTGGAAATATTATGGAGTGAGAAGCTTTTTGACGAGTCGTTTGATGAAATAAAGAAACTGGATAAGAACGACCGTATGATACTTATGCCATTCCTCTATCAAAATCAAGGCAGATTTGATCTTGCTTACCGGGCTATGATAGAACTTTCCTCATACCGTGACTCACTGAAGGATATTACTGTTACCTCCGACTTGAATATCTTCAATTATAAAATGAAGGAGCAGAAGCTTCTTCGCGAAAAGCAGGAGCTGGCTATCGAGAATACCCGTATCAGGACTATCCAACTTCGTATCATAGCTGCCGGTGTGTTTGTTGTGTTTATCATGATGATCATAGTTCTGTTCATCTTTATACGGATGCAGCGGAAAAAGAATAAAATGATCGAGACTGAGAACGCTTCGAAGGATCAGTTCATACGTGATATGAGTCATGAAATACGTACTCCACTCAATGGTATCAATGGGTTTATGGCGATATTGACAGACCCTAATTTCCGTCTTACCGGTAATGACATGAAGGAAGTTGGTGAGGTGATAAGAAGAAGTACGAATCAGTTGACATTGATACTTAATAATATGCTCGATCTGTCTGACTTCGAAAGTGGTCTGGCTAAGTTCACATACAAGAAATGCAGGGCTCACGGCATCTGTGATGAGGCTATCAGCGTGGCTCAGGAACGCTGCCCTGAGAATGTCAGGATGAGAACTGAGTGTGATGTGCCTATAGACATGGCGTTCGTTACCGATGGAGACAAACTTGTGCGGGTGCTTATTGGCTTGTTGGTAAATGCGTGTACCAATACTAAGGAGGGAGAGATTGTAGTAGGATGTAACCTTACTGAGAACAGAGGCAAGATTACTTATTTCGTGAGGGACACCGGTTGCGGCATCCCTCCCGAAAAAGCTGAAGATATATTTAAGCGGTTTGTAAAAATTGATAATTACAAACCCGGTATTGGTATCGGACTGACTGTGGCGAGGGTTATCACTAATGAGTTGCGCGCCACTCTTAAAGTGGATACAAGCTATACAGGCGGTGCACGTTTTGTGCTCGTTCACCCTCTGAATCTCCGTAAATCAGATTTTTAATGACAGAGCAACTTCCGGTTTTGATTATTTGTTGACCATAATTTTTCCGTCGGTGGTCACTCCTTCTGCACTCACTACGATATCGGTCTCTTTAGAGTTGTTAAAGAAGGTGGCGTTGAAGTGTCCGTTGGCATCAGTTTTCGCATTTGGATTCCAATATAACGTACGGCGGTAATCGTTCGGATGCTGTGGCTGAGCGTTTGAATAGTCGGGTTTGTAGAATTCGTCAGGTTCATAGAATCCATGTAGCATGAAGTTTCGGTCGCGATAGGTATAACGTTCACCGTCATCCGGCATTGTTATGAAGTCGACCGTGAAGTCCGGTTCCGTCAAACGGCTTTCTACCTGAGCTTCCTCATTACGCGGTTCAAAGTCTGTATAAATCTTGATGTCCATCAGTCGTTTTAGTTTTGTATTCTTAAAGATAGATCCATTGCTGCGGTTTTGTGATGTATCGGTGCTGGAGTCTGGCGAATAATTGCGGAAGAACGTGTGGCCATCGAACTTTGCCTGTACATTGAAGTGGCGGTAACGTCCCATATTACCGTACAGCCAACTGCATATCTGTATTGGGAAGGTGCGGAAGTCGAGCTTGCCGAATGACAGTCCGTAGTCCGTGATGTTGTTATACATATCATAAGCATCGCCCACCCATGCCGGTTTTGTATAGTCGATAGATCGGGTTCCGTGTCCTTTTGCCTTTACATTGACGTTCTTGATCATATAAGAGCCGTCGTTGAGTGCTATAGGGTTATTATCCAGTGATGTTTTCCATTCTGGTTGGTGATTCTCGTAATATGAATATTTGCGTGCGAAGATCGGGTAGAAAAGATCGCGTTTCACGTAATATTCAGGCCATTGGTCTTCGTCCGTCCATCCATTCTGCTCATATTTCTTGAGACTCTCTGCCGATTTGTCGGGATTGGTGGCCATAATAAACAGGGTAGCGTCGCCGTAGAACGGGGGAATACTGAACCAGTAATGTCCGTTTTTGGTCAACTGTGTCACAGTTCCCGTCTTTTCGCCCAGTACCATATCCATCTTTACGTTCACTTCATGCTTCAGTCCCTTATTATTAATACTGTTGTAGTCGGAACCGCTTAAAGCTATCAGACTGCTTGAGGAAGAAGAGGATGAATAAGAGTCTGATGACGAACTCGACGAAGCGCCTGATGAAGAGTTTGATGCCGAAGATGAAGAGTTGTCCGAACTGTTCGACTCACCTTGTGACGGGTCAGTTACACCCTGTTCAATAAGCGATTTATTATTTGTATCAATTTGTTCTAATGATGTCTTTGGTCTCATACCCGACAGCCATGAAGCTACCTCTTCGGGTAACACCTCTTCAAAGTTGATAGTCTTTAAAACAGAGCCTTCCACAGTCATTGCTGTCTCAGGCTTGTAACGTGGATGCTGGTTGACGGTGTCGGCCAGTTGAGTCCAGTTGTATCTACGCCACCCCTGTACCATCATCAGCAGGTCGAGAGCCTGCTTGTGAGTTGCGTCATCGCTCTCGAAGTAATATCCCGGATAGGCGACAAACCCCTTAAGCTCTGATGATAGGAGTATATCAGTCAGCATGTTACCATTGTTGTAACTGAGTTCGTCCGTGCGGTTGTCGCGTACGGCTATCGATAGTTTGACAGGCTCCGTCGTGTTAGGACAGTTGATATCGAGAGAAATCTTCTCGTAGGGCTTGTATTGCTGTTTCTGTCCACTGATATTGATTTTGTACCGGTCGAAATCATGATGATTAATGAAGAATAAACGGTCGGCAAGAATCTGTCCGTGATTGTCAAAGAGTGTCAAGTCATTAACACCCGTAGGCAGTCCGTTGAAAGGCAATTTGATGTTTATTTCTCCGTTGGTATCGATTGTCGCATTATCATAGAATACCAGTTTGCCACGACATAGCACGGAGAGGCCTAGTTTCTGTGCGGCAGTAAGTCCGTGTGTAGAGACAGTTAGTTGTCCGTCGGTTGTTAGCTTTATTGTGGCACCCGCTTCCTCCGCCTTCGGTAGGTCAAAGGAGTAGTCTTTGTTGTTATATTTGAAGTGCGCCGTATATTTTTTCCCATCGGCTTTTAGTGTAAATACACCCTTGCCCATGTAGGTAGTGGTTATATCGCTTGAGCTGTTGTCCTCGTTGTTGGTGATGTTACCCTTTATATCTATCTCTTCCCCCTCCTGATTGACAGCCTCGAAAGCGATGTTTGCTGTTTTTCCATTGATAATGTGTCCTCCCTCGGGATAGAAGGTTACCTTCAGTTCCTCGGTTACAGATTTTACAATACGTTGTTTTGGACGGGCATACATACGTTTGTACGAGTAGTTCCCGGCTGAATCAGGTTTGTTATAGATAGGAATTACGCGTGAATAGAGTGCATCATATTGACGGAAATAGTCCTTTGCGATGAGGAAGTTATAGAAGCTCTCACGGTCCTTGCGGAGATTCATGTGTTCGGTCACGTTGAAGTTGAGCATCCATCGTGTGTAAGCCCTTATCTCGTAGAATCCGGAGTAGAGCGAATCCTTCAGGGCGAAGTCACCGCAACAGTATCCCTTATCGTTGATTATCAGCTGTTGTCGTTCCACTACCAGTCCGTCGGGTGATAGTAGTTCCACGTATAGTATCCGGCTCATATCTGTGAAGTGCAGGTTGTCGGCCCTCATCACATAAGCTTTATACCATATCGTATCGCCGATAAAGTAGCATGTGTTGTCCAAATGTACATAAGCTTTTTCCTGAACTAGTGTTGTTGATGCGCTGTCCAAGACGTTACGAATACTGTCGAGGGTTGTCGGTATTGCAGCCGATACTCTGGTTAAGCATATTGCCAGCAAGATAGCTGATAAGAGAAATTTGTGTTTCATCAGAATTATAATTATAATAGATATTTATGTTGCGACGCTCTGTCACAGCCATTCACTGTGCAAAAGTAAATAAATTATTATAAAAAGAAACTTTATTATTTCACTTTTTTATAAAAAAATGTACAAAACAACCTATCTTTTATAGAAAAAGCCTCCATCCATGAATATAATGAGAAGCAATCTCTGTATTAAAGATACGTTGACGATGGGCTTCGAGCATTCCCGATGTCCACCATCCGTTCAGAATCAGCAGGCTCTCTTCATATATTTGTTTAGCATGTATATGCTTGGCAATAATATGAGTAGTGAATAAATCATTGCCATGATGACATTATGCTGACTTCCGAGAAGAGTTATGAGATGAGCATTGGGGTCGGGGAGGACATTACAGAGCACGTAAGCTATCGAATTGTTTGCCCAATGCAGTGCTACGCCGGGCAGAATGCTGCCAGTGCGGTAATACATCCAGCCGAGAAGTGTGCCGACCAGGAGGGCATGCGGCATCTGTGCGGGATTGAAATGCATGATGGCGAATAGTAATGCTGAGAGTAAGATCATGGTCCAATGGTTACCCAGCCATCCGATACGCCCCTTACTCCAATCGAGTAATGAGTGCAATATTGCCCCGCGGAACACCAACTCCTCGCAGAACGGGGCCAGAAGTCCCACGACGAAGAACCCGTAAGGGCTTTTCATAATCATCGCCAGTTCCTCTTGCACCACATTAGGCAACTCCGGAAGTTGTTCCTGAAACAATTCCGAAGGGATGATTGTTCCTATAGATGCAAGCACTGCAAAAACGAATACTATCCATGGCCATGTGCGTATGTATTTAGGCGATACCAGCGTATATTTCTTCCACAAAAAGAGAGCAATGGTGATTGCTGCCGATACTACTGCCGATACGATCAGGAGCAGTGAGGTGTTGTCACTCAATCCTTTAATCACAAATTTGAATATTACTCCGCATAAACCTGACACAACCACTTGGATGGCGGCGAAGTAAAAGAAATATATTATTGCCTTTTTCATTTTTCTTTTTATTATTATTGTCTGTATATTGGTCTTAATTTTCTTAAAGTTTCCGTTATTCTTCGAGATCCTTCATAAACTGTTTTTCCACCATCTCATAATCATTTTTCAGTTGGACTCTCAGTTCATCTGAGCTCTTAAACTTTCGTTCTTCACGCATGCGGTGGATGAACGACACCGAAATTTTCTGACCGTAGATATCATCTTCGAAACGGAAGAGATGGGCTTCAATCGTTTGCTTATTCATTCCGCCGAATGTGGGGCGCACCCCTATATTAAGCATGGCGTGTTTCATCTCCATCGTATTGCCAGTACGTGTTTTGACAGCATAAACACCACCGGCAGGGATGTGTTTCAGAGGGTCGTCCACCTGTATGTTTGCGGTGCGGAAACCCAGTTTACGGCCGGTATGTTCACCGTCCACCACGTGACCGCTTATCGTGTAAGGGTAGCCGAGACACTGATTAGCCAGTTCCACTTCACCTTCGGTGATAAACGAGCGTACCACGGATGAACTTACGTTGACACCATTGAGTATATATGCCTGCGATTGTTTTACCTCGATACCTAGTTTCTTGCCATAGCTGACGTAATCCTCGAAGCTTTCCGATCTGTTGTGTCCGAAATGGTTGTCGTATCCGATAATGAGCACCTTTACGTTAAGGCGTTCGCGCAATATCTTCTCCATGAAATCGTATGCGGAGAGTTGTGAGACAGCTTCGTCAAACTTGATGATGGCGCAGTTATTGACATTTGTGAGTGACAAACGGAATATCTTCTCGTCGAATGTGTTGAGGAGCTTAGGTCTGAAGTCGTTGCTCATAACCTGTCGTGGATGGGTGGCAAACGTGATGATCGTTGATTCCATCCCCAGAAGCTCTGCTTCATTTCTCACTTGTTCGATGAGATACTGATGTCCGCGGTGCACACCATCGAAGAAACCGATTGTGGCAACACAGGGCTGTTTTATCTCCGCAGTGTCATTTAATACGTAACTCTTCATCGTCTTAATGTTTTGCGTATATCTATTTTATTAAAAAAGTAATGTCCAGTCCTCACTCTGCTTCACGCATCGCGTCTTTATCCCCAATCTGCGTGCAGCGGCGCAGTTCACTTCAGAGTCGTCAATAAACAATGTATCTTCGGCTTTGATACCTGTCTGTTCGAGAACACTGGTGAATATAGCTTCGCTCGGTTTGATGAGATGCATCTCGTAAGAGAGAAAAATCTCTTCGAAATAATTGTCAGCACTGAGTCCGTGATATGGAAACAGCTTGTCGTAGCAGTATTTCCAGTGTATCTCGTTGGTGTTGCTCAGCAGATAAGTAGTGTAACTGTCGTGCAGTTCAATCAGTTTCTCGATGCGTTTCACCGGGATTTCCTTTATCATCGTGTTCCAAGCGGCACATATCTGCTCGTCAGTGGCATCGAACTGGGCCTTGTAGCGCACCTGATCACAGAATTTGGCTACGCTTATTGCGCCGATTTCCAGTTCATGAAACACATCCTCCTGTTTGCTGTCGTCCACATAGTCAGACACTTCGGTTGCGCCGATGGCCTTGAATGAATCCACGCAACCCTGTCTGTCAAGGTTGACAACGATTCCACCGAGGTCAAAAATGATATTTTTTATCCCTTTTTCCATACCTTAGTATATTATATTTTTTTTGCGCTTAATCTTTTAATCCATCTCCAAATCTCACCTATCCATAAGACCAACGATGTGGAAATTGTAATCACAGCCCACTCTTTAAATGATAGAGGTTCGGTGCGGAACATCCTGCCGCCGAACTCTACGATGAGCCACTGGCCTATAAACACGATGATGAGTACTAGAATAAGTCCGTTGTCTCTTTTGAAATGTCTGAATGCAGAGTGTACACTGCCTAGAGTCTTGGCGTTAAAGAGATTCCAGAACTGTAACATTACGAATGTGGTGAAGAATATGGTGAGTTCATGTACCGTCATACCGTTGTTCTCGTAGAATAAGAGCATCACAAGAAGTATGGCGAAGAACGCTATTCCGATGAAGGCAATGGCTTTAGCCATGCCGTGAGAGATTATGAATTCACCGGATGGGCGTGGTTTCTCTGTCATCACCTCGTGCGACGGCGGCAGTGATGCCAGTGCCATGGCAGCGAAGGTGTCCATGATGAGGTTTACCCATAGTATCTGTGTGACAGTGAGCGGCAGTTCGGTACCGATGAATGCTCCCACGAGTACGAGCAGTAATGCCGACACGTTGACCACGAGCTGAAAGAAGATAAATCTCTGAATGTTCTTGTATAGCGAGCGTCCCCACATCACAGCCTTGGCGATGCTGCTGAAGGAGTCGTCGAGCAGAGTCATGTCGCTGGCTTCCTTAGCCACGCTGGTGCTGGAGCCTAGTGAAAGTCCCACCTGTGCATGGTTGAGAGCAGGTGCGTCGTTGGTTCCGTCGCCTGTAACGGCCACCACCTCGTTCAGCTGCTGAAGCAGTTCCACGAGTCTCTGTTTGTCAGAGGGTCGTGCGCGGCTCATCACCTTGAGTACCTTCACGCGCTCCAGAGCCTCCTTGTCGCTGAGGGCAGTAAAGTCGGTACCGGTGATATGACACTCTTCGGGGGTATCTTTCCCCCAGATACCTATCTGGCGTGCTATCTCTTTGGCTGTGCCTGCAGTATCGCCGGTTACTATCTTGACTGTGATACCTGCGTCTTGGCAGCTCTTTACCGCCTCGGTCACATCTTCGCGCAGAGGGTCACTGATGGCAGCAATACCCTGCCACGTCATCTCTCCGAGCTTAATTAATTCCGAGCAGTCTGTTTCAGGTGTCTCTTTGTAGTTGTTTTTTCCCACAGTGGAATCCTCTTTGGGTTCGGGAATTCTTTTTACGGCGAAAGCCAGCGTACGCATGGCCTGAGCCTGGAATCCGCATAACTGCTTTTTCATGCGGTCTGTTTCCTCATTGCTCATTCCCTGACAGTGTTCCATCACTATTTCGGGCGCACCCTTCATGAAGAGCCATCGCTCATCGCCGATAGCGGCTACGGTAGCCATGAATTTACGTTCTGTCGAGAATGGCATCTGGTCTATAATTTCCACTTCGGTACGTATCTTTCGGTAGTCCTTCCCCTTACTGTTGAGCCATAGCAGGAGGGCAATCTCGGTAGGGTTGCCTATGCCTTTGTTGCTGTCATTCTCGTCGATATACGCTGTGGTGTTGATTGCCAGTGAGCGGTAGAACAACTCTTCGTCATCCGTTGTCATGTCCATCTCGGCCACCTGCATCCGGTTTTGTGTCAGCGTGCCTGTCTTGTCGGTACATATTACCGTCACCGCGCCCATTGTTTCGCAGGCATGGAGCTTGCGCACCAGATTGTTACTCTTGAGCATACGGCGCATATTGAGAGCCAGACTCAGTGTCACAGCCATCGGTAGACCCTCCGGCACAGCCATGGCGATAAGTGTCACCGACATCATGAAGTAATTCAGAATCACATTTGTGACATGAATTACATCCTTCTGGTTCCAAACAGGGTTGGTGAGAGAGAAATTATAAATGTCGTGGAAGGTGAAGATCAAGAATGTTGCAATGGCAAGGGCTGCCCCAATCTTGCTGATTAATTTGGCGAGACGATTGAGTTGCTGGTTGAGCGGTGTCACCATGGTAGTCTCTTCGGTCGACCGTTTGGCTACTGTTCCTATTTCTGTGTTGTCTCCTATGGCATTTACCACCATTATTCCGCTTCCGTCCATTACCATAGAACTTCTCAGAATGTTATCAGCAGCGTAAGTTGTTTCTGTATCGTTGAATGTCGGGTCGGTTGTCTTATGTACCATAGGTTCTCCCGTGAGTGACGATTCGTCTATCTGCAGCCCGATGGATTTGAGCAAACGCCCGTCGGCAGGCACCTCGTCGCCCGGTTCCAGCAGCACGGTGTCACCCACCACAACTTCGCAGCGTGGTATCTGGCACACCTTATCGTTACGTCTCACCTTAACCGGCAGGTCTTCGTTTACCGAGTTGAGCACCCGGAACTTCTTTGCGGCGTCGCATTCGAAGTAGAATCCCACTCCTGTAGCTAGGAATACAGCGAGGAATATACCGATTGACTCGGCGAAATCATTCTCAATGAAAGCCAGAACAAGCGAGAGAAAAGCAGCAATTAGGAGGATTCTGATGATCGGATCCTTGAATTTGTCCATATAAAGGCGCCATAGTGAGGTTCTCTTAGGTGGAGTAAGTGTGTTCAAGCCATACTTAGCCCTGCTGTCGGAAACTTCGGCGTCAGTAAGTCCTTTCATTAGTTTCTGGACTCTAGGATTGTCATTTGTCATAAAATGAATTTGTATAAGGGCCACAAAGTTAACCAAATTAGGCGTACTGACCAAGCTTCATGCAAAAATTTAGTTTCTTTTTGCATGAAAAATTTGCATATTTCAATTTAAGATTGTAATTTTGCACCCGCAAACGTCCCTATAAGAGACTTAAGCAGGGCTTTTAGCTCAGTTGGTTAGAGCAACAGACTCATAATCTGGAGGTCCAAGGTTCAAGCCCTTGATGGCCCACCTGCAAAAGAAAAATCCTCATCAGCAGCAATGTCGGTGAGGATTTTTTCTGTTTTCTTTTAAAAACCGGTGAGCATACCTGATTATTTCATCAATTAGTATAAAAAAAGAAATTATCATCATAAAGATAATTTTTTTATATTTCTGTGCAGTATTCTTATCCATTCTACATTTATGCTATTGAATCGCGGTTCAGAATCGAATAACAAATGTAAAATTTAAAATCGAAAATGAACAAAAAATTTTTTGGACTTTGCCTGATGGCTGGTCTTTCTTTGAGCTTCTGCTCATGCTCGTCGGATGACGATAACAATGGTGATAATATAGACGTTAAAGTAAAACCGTCTGGTAACTGGTATACAACTTCAGCTACCGGATTCAGCGGGGTGCAGTTGATGACCTATAGTATTAATAGTAAGGACTCCAACGTCTGCGTGATTGCAGTGGAGGATACCAAGAACGATACGGTTTACACGATGGTTGGCGGTGTCAGTTCATTCAAGACTCCTGTCACTACTGTTACCTTTCCCGCGTCGACAGATGGTCCTCAGAAAGCAACTCTTACGTATAAAGACAACCAGCTTACCGTACAGATTACGGGCGGGAAAACGAAAATAAACGATTTCTCCGTATCTAAAACACCTTCGCAGCTTAGCTCTGTAGGTGGCAATTGGAGTGCAACAGGCTGCACAGCTTACTTTAAGAGAAACGCCACTCAGACCACAGCCCGTATCTCAATAACTGCCGACAGCAAGACCGTCACATATAGCGGTACTTATGCTTACGACAAGAGTACAAGTAAGGGTACATTTACAAGTACGGACAAGAAGACAACCATGACATTCAGTGTATCGATCGATAGCAAAACGAATATCTCTACCTTGTCATTGGTCAACGGAACAACAACTTATCAGTTGAAACGATAAAATTCTAGTTTTTTGGTTAAAAGAAAATCAGGGTAGAGCGATAATAAGTTCTGCCCTGATTGTATTTTTAGCCCTTTAGGAGTTTCTCTAGCAATCCATTGCAGGCATCCTCCAGCAATTCTATCACCAGTTCAAAGTCTCTGTCGCTACCATAATACGGGTCGGGCACCGTCTTATAGCGCGGGTGATTTCTCAGATAATTCGCCAGACAGGTCACCTTTTTCATATCGTCCCCGTTGCGTGCCTTCTCTGTCACGTCCAGATAGTTCTCATGATCCATCACTGCGATATAGTCGAATCGGTCGAAGTCTTCCTCTTTGAATTGCCGTGCGTGGCTGTCGAATGTATATCCGTGCTGTGCTCCGTGGCGTCTCATCCGCTGGTCAGGCAGTTGTCCCACGTGCCACGAGCCTATTCCTGCCGAGTCTATACGGAATCTGTCATCCATTCCCTTTTCATCCACTATCTTTTTCATGATCCCCTCAGCCGCCGGAGAACGACAAATGTTGCCCAGACAGATGAAAAGGAGTGAAATCTTGTTATCTTTGTTTTTATTTGTCATCATGATTGAATCATATTTTTTGAAATGTGTATCTATTTTGTTGTACCCTATTGACTCATTGTTATCTGTCTTAAAAGTCTCTTAAACAGACAGAATAAGTCCCCAACCTTTTGTCAACGGGATGCAAAGATATACATTTTCGAATAAACACCTGTCCATAATCCTTAAAAATCTAGAGCTTAGGCACTACTCTGTTTCTCAATAAATGATCCTCTGATGCATACAGAATTTTATCGTTTTCTTTAAAATTAAAGTATCAAACACAAATAATTCGAGAATAAAATTAGATTTTTTCCTGTTTTTGTTCATCCGTAATGATTTTTCTTTAATTTTGCATTTTCCGTATAACAAAGCCGGATTTTAAATAAAGAATAAAACCATTGTATTGGATGTAGGTTTAGTTCTCTATATATATTTAGTGGAAAGCAGGCGTGACCTACAAAATGACCTAGAAAGTTCATAGAAAATCTATTTGATAAGTAGAAAGGTTCATAGAAAAGTTCATAGAAAAGATGTCTCCTAATAAAGTGAGGATTGTAATTCTTGAAACTATTTATAAAAATATAATTAAGTGGTAGCATCATTATTTGTATATACATTTTATAACCAATAAATACATTATGAAAACAGAATTAAAAAACAAAAAGTTTATCGTGGTTGACTTGTATTCAGGACGTAATTCTGAAGAAGAAACAAAGCACGAAGTCTTTAATTTATCTCCCAACCCATATGATGGAAGATATTATGGATATTGTCCACGAACGGATACAATTAATTTTGAAAAGTTGGACGTAGAAGAAACAGACGAAAAAGTCGATGACGTATTGGTAATATATGTGCAGAAAGTCAAAGGAGAAAGTAATAGAGAAATCATTGCATTCTGTGATAACGCAACTGTTCATAGGAAAGGTATTGAAAATCCATTGCTTCAACGTTGGATATATAAAGATGGAAAGTATATTAGATGTACATATAGTGTTGAATCTGATTATATGTATGATTTGAGAGATTTGGAAGAAGGGGAAAGATTTATTATAAAAGTAGCTAACTACAGTTCCGATATGTTCCATCCTCAGAGATTTTATAAAGGTAAATATCCAGAACTTGATAAGATGATTATAGCATATCTTGAAAATTATTTGGAAGAAAAAGAGATAGAAGATGATGCCGCTTTTCAAGAAAAGATACAAAGAGTGGATTTGACTAAAGGGGGGAGATTAAAGGATACATCATCAATCGAACCAGACTATTCTAGTGGCGGCGGCGGCGAGATCGTAAAGAAGAACAGTAGAATATCAAAACAAGCATTGGACTCTGCTGATTATAAATGTGCAGCAGGAATTGAACACAAAACCTTCAAGACGTCAAGAGGTGTTCCGTATATGGAAGGTCATCACCTTATACCCTGTACGCCATCAAATGCGAAGTACTATTGGGGAAAACAGAATAAAAACATTGATTGTGAAGAAAATGTAGTTTGTCTTTGCCCTACTTGTCATAGGCGTATTCACTTCGGAGATAAAGAGGAAAAGATGGCGATCATAAAACAGCTGTATGAAATTCAAGAGCCAAAATTGAAGAGGGCAGGTATAACTATTACACTTCAGGAACTATTAGACTTATATATAGAATGATCGTATATTGATACTTTTCTATATCAAGGAGAAACTTCTGCTATTTGTAGTAGGTGTTTCTCCTCTTTTTATTTCATCGTCATACTCATCAGCACCTTGTACCATGCATAGATATCCTTCGCCTGCACCTCGAACGCGGGGTAGGCGGGATTCACTGAGACGCAGCGGACGGTGGCGGGATCGGAAGTGGGGAAGATGTTCTTGATGACCACACCTGAGGCGGTGTCAAGGACGTAGGTCTTGCCCCAGTCGATGAAGGCACGGTCATCGATGCGCTTCACAAGGACACGGCAGCCGTTGACATACTCCGGCGTCATGCTGTCGCCTGTGATGGAGATCACCATCTCGGCGTCGGGGATGGGTGTGAAGATGCGTTCGCAGTCGTAATCATTCACCTGGGCGATGAACTCGTTCAAGCGGCCGGCCTGTGCACTCACCGGCAAGACTGGAATCATCTTGCCGCAGGGATGGCTGCGGTCGTCGCGAGCGGTGTCCGCCTGCGTACCTAACGTCATTTCGCCCTCGCCGGTGAGGAGCCAGCGGGAGTTGAGCTGCGGAAACTCACGCTCTATCGAGAGCAATACGTCCGTGCCGATACCTCGACTGATGTTACGAATGTACGATTCGCTCACACCAATCTGCCGCTGAAACCCGCTCACTGTCAAACCCTGACCCTTGATAAACTGCATCAACCGTTCTTTCATATCTGCTGTTTTTACTTATTTTAACGTAAGAAATATACCGAATTATTTCTTTATATCGTAAGAAAGTTATACTTTTGCCGTTGAATTCTACTGACAATAGTCAAAATAACTCCCTAGCGGACGTCACAAAGTTACGATTTAAGGTTGTATTCAGGATAGTTTTCTATTATATTTTATACTTTAATAACATAATGCCATAACAGATGGAAAGAAAAAGATTGAAATTCAGAGAAAGTTTTGTGTTCTACAGCGACTTCTTCGAGACCCTTTTCGCGCTCCCCGAGGGTGAGTGCGTCAAGGTTCTACGGGCTATACGTGAGTATATGCACGGTGGCGACTACCCCCTGGACGGTGCCGCCGAGGTGGCATTCATACCCATCCGCCAGACGATGGACCGCGATAACGAGAAGTTCGAGAAAGTGTGCGAGCAGCGCAGCATTGCCGGCAAGCGCAGCAGCGAGATGAGACGCAGGCAGGGCGATATCGTTACGCCGGCAACAAATGTTGATTCCGTTGAACAGTCGTCAGCAAACGCAACTGAGTATGAGAGTGAGACTGAGACTGAGAATGAGCATGAGGAGGAGAATGAGAATGGGAGTGAGCAGAATACTTCTGTACAGACACTACCGCAGTTTAGTACCGTGATGCGCAGTTTCAATACCGCCTTCGCCGGTCGTCTGCCGCAGATCAAGCAGATGAGCCCCGGCCGCCGCAAGGCCGTGAAGGCGAGGCTGGAGGAGAACGGCGCGCAGTCGCTGGCCGTGGTGATGAAGAACGTGAGCGAATCCGAGTTCCTGCAGGGCAAGAATGGCCACGGATGGCATGCCGACTTCGACTGGATATTCCGTCCCGCCAACTATCTTAAAATACTCGAAGGCAATTATAATAACAAACAGAATCATGCAACAGATCAACAAGACAATAAACAGTGTGCTAACGAATATGCGCTCCGCCAGTTTGCAGAAGCCCGACGCAACCGCGGTATGCAGGGATGACAGCGGCCGGGGGACAGCCCCGCTGCCACTGCCGTTGTGGATTGCAAAATGGAAGGCCCCTTCCGATATCGAACACTCTTTCTCCCCTCAGCACTGGGCTTACGCTGCTGCCCATGTCACCCGCGCCTACACCGCCCTCTGTCCCACGCTTCAGCAGTATGCCGACTGTTTCGGTCAGGAGTACGCCGCCGACTGGGTGCAGATTCAGATACTGGCTCTCTACGGCTCGTCATCGAATCAGTCGAAAGGAGTGGCCGACGGCATACCGCTCTTCTCGGCATCCTTCGCCGCCGAGGTGGGACGCTACAAACTCTCTGAGCTGATGCTCTTCTTCGCCCGTTACAAGGCGGGCCGGTATGACAAGAGCTTCAGCACGTTCGACTGCCGCAGGATAGGCAACTCCTTCTTCCGTGAGTTCCTGCCCGACCGTGCCGACGAGCTTTATCGCATCGAACTGGGTCGTCAGCAGAGCCTCCGCCTGGAGAACGAACGCTGTTATAAGACCGCGAACGACAGCGAGATACCCGAAGGATACACCTCGTACACGTGGTTCTTGAAGTGTAAGCGTGAGGAGATAGAGCGTAACGGCGGAAAACCCACCGGCGGATTCTTCGACGACGAGGCGATGAAGGTGAAACTGTAATCAATCATCAAGAAATGTAGACTGACCATGAGACATACTCACACCATCACCTGTAACTACTGCCACAAGGAGAAGCCCGAAACCGACTTCGAACTGATGAAGACCGGCACCCGCCGACATGTGTGTAACCACTGCAAATACCTCTATTACACACGGCCCGCATGCCTGCGCCGAGTGGCTAGGCAGTGCACCCACAAATGACTGTGAATAATATTTACATGTAATATCCGTACAAGTAAACACTTCTGATAGATATTATCCTTAATAACCTGACAGTGAACCACTTGAAAAGCATAGCTTTTCACCTCTGAAAGCATAGCTTTCGCAAGCCAAAAGCATAGCAATTGAACCCCGAAAGCTATGCTTTTCCACTGCGGAAGCTATGCTTTTATAATTAAATACCAAATATTATGACAAATTGATACCTTCATTTTGGATTATTTTCCACCTCTTATTATTTGGAATTCACCCCGAAAAGCGGTACCTTTGCATTGTCTTCAGGAGAGACCTGCAAGGCCGTGAGGGCAAGGCTGCAAAGGAACCGGCTGCCTGAGTGGGATAACAAAAAGAGACCACGTGCTGCTCAAAACCAATTTTTATTTAACCATTTAATAATTTAAGTATCATGTCATTGTATTACAGATTGCAGAAGGATAACAGATTGACGAGTTCTACTAAGGGAAAGTATTTTGCTCACGCCGTGATGATAGATGTGGTGGGAACGAAGGATCTGGCCGACATCATGCAGGAGAACTGTACGGTGAAGCGAAGTGACATCGTGGCTGTGCTCAATGAGCTTGTACCCACTATGGAGAAGGCTCTTAAAGACTCAAAACGCGTGAAACTCGACGGCTTCGGCTCGTTCAAACTCGGACTCAAAGGCATAGGGTCGGCTCTGATAGACGACTTCAGTGTGCCTAAGAACATCAAGGGTGTAAGGGTGAACTTCACTCCCGAGAGCGAGACCGACTCGGCCACCCGCGTACGCACCAAGCGTTTCGTGAGCAATACCGAAATAATGGAACTGCCTAAGAACCAGGTTGTGGGCGAGAAGGCTACTGCCAAGGCGAAGGCTGCCGGTACAATCGCTCAGTAGGAGCCGGCCTAAATAGGTATTTTCTTTATGAAATCATGACCGCGGGGGCATGTGAATGTCTCCACGGCCGCTTTTTTCTTGAGATTCAGGTAAGTGATAATATCAGAATAACACACAACACAAACACAAATATTTATGAGTACATTAATCATTATCTTATGGATGCTTTTCGGCATCTATGCGGCCGTGCTGCTGCTGATCGGCGCCGACTTGTGGAGCGGCATACGCAAGGCCCGCCGCCGCCATGAAGTGCGCACCAGTCTGGGCTACCGGCGTACGGTATCTAAGATAGCCCGATATTACAATATGCTGATGGCCCTTACCGTGGTCGATGCCATGCAGATGGGCGGCGTATGGTATCTCGACAGCTATTACGCCCTCCGCATCCCGCTCCTGCCGCTCATCACCCTCCTCGGGGCTATCGGCATTGGCTGTATCGAGATCAAGAGTATCTACGAGAAGGCTGAGACCAAGGAGCGTGCTCAGTATGACGAGGCCATCCGGCTGATGGCCCGCATCGCCGAGCGTGCTGGAAAGGAGGTGCAGCCATGACGCAGCAAGAGTTTGTCACGTGGCTTCTGCCTTCAGCCCGCCATCAGATAGATCTCACGCCCGAGTTCCTCATCGCTCAGGCTGCACTCGAGAGCGGGTGGGGTGAACATATTATCGGCCGTTATAACATGTTCGGTATCACTCGTGGTAATGGTTACGACGGTCCCGTGCTGCTGGTCGCCACCACCGAGTATCACTCCTCGCCGTCAGTGGCTTATCAGAAGCCCGAGAAGGTGCTTCAGGTGACAGCCCTCATAGGCGGACATTATCGCTACAGAGTGAAGCGGCTGTTTCGCGACTACGGTTCGCTCGATGAGTGTCTGGCCGACCATAAGCGGGTGCTCATGCAGCCCTGTTTCCGCCATGCGTGGCCTTACCGCCACTCGGCCGAGGACTTTGTGGAGCAGTTGCAGTGCGGAGCGCGCAAGTATGCCACCGACCCCGACTATGTGAACGTGATGAACAGGATGATTCGTCAGGTGCGTAAACTCATAGCCGATGCTTAGGCTGGCCCATTTCATCGACTTGCGAAGGGGAATGACGACGACTTGCATGACTGCCGTTCTCTGTCTCTTTCTGGCGGCGTGCTCCACTAGCCGCAATACGGCCGAAAGCTATCACCGTTCGGAATACGACAGTTGTCATGCCGCATACCGCCTTAACGGTACTGACCGTCAGCAGGTTGTTGTGACTGATACTGCCACCGCCCTCAGCAGCCTTTATGACCGCGACAGCACCGCCATCCGCAGGCAGGGCGACACTGTGAGGGTGATAGAGCACTGGCATACGGTGATAGACCGCCGCACGTCGTCTCTCAACCGTCACTCCCGCGATACGTCTTCCGTTGCCTCTGCTTCATCTGCCGTCAGGTCTTCGTCCGATGCCTCAGTTGCTGCCACCCATTCCCGCACCGTCAGCTCCCGTTCCTTCCTCTCTCCCTTTCTCGGCAGGGTAGCAACGGTGGCAGCGGTGGTGGTCATCTTCTGGCTGTGGCTGCGGAGCCGCTACTGAACCTCACATTTTTAAGAACCCGCAAGAGTCGCTCTGACAGTCAACTGTCGGGCGACTTTTTTGTCTTCGTGTGTAAATGGTTCCTCTTTTTATTGCGGAAAAGAGTTTTTGTTCGTATCTTCGCAGTCTCGATAAACAAATAAAATAAGATATGGACAACAGAATTTGTGAGCTGTTTGGGATCAAATATCCTATAGTTGCAGGTGGAATGGTGTGGTGCAGCGGTTGGAGACTGGCATCAGCAGTAAGTAACGCAGGCGGTCTGGGACTGATAGGCTCCGGTTCGATGCATCCTGAGACGCTGCGCGAGCACATCCGTAAGTGCAAGGCTGCCACCGACAAGCCTTTCGGAGTGAATATCCCTCTGATGTACCCTGAGATAGAATCGATTATGGATATCGTCATCTCTGAAGGGGTGAAGATCGTATTCACCTCGGCAGGCAATCCGAAGACATGGACCGCCCGTCTGCATGAGGCAGGCATCAAGGTGGCTCACGTGATAGCCAGTACCAAGTTTGCGATGAAGTGCGATGAGGCCGGTGTGGATGCCATTGTAGCCGAAGGGTTCGAAGCCGGAGGGCATAACGGCCGTGAGGAGACCACTACAATGTGTCTCATCCCTGCCGTAAGGAAGGTTACCACCAAGCCGCTACTTGCTGCGGGTGGTATCGGTTCAGGTGAGGCGATGCTTGCTGCGATGGCACTGGGTGCCGACGGTGTGCAGGTGGGTACGCGTTTCGCCCTGACCGTAGAGAGCTCGGCAAGCAATGAGTTTAAGAATCACTGTCTGAACCTCAACGAAGGCGACACGATGCTCACGCTGAAGCAGATTTCACCCACACGAATGATCAAGAACGAACTCTTCAATCGTGTAGCCGAAGCCGAAGCCAAGGGCGCATCCGTGGACGAACTACGTGAGATACTGGGTAAAGGGAAAGCGAAAAAAGGAATATTCGAAGGTGATACGACCGATGGCGAACTCGAAATCGGTCAGGTGGCATCGTCTGTCAAGACTCTGCAAACGGCAAAAGAGGTTGTAGAGCAGATGGTAAATGAATACCACTCTGCCCTCAACCGTATTAACTAGATTATTTAAATAGATGCGGGATATATGCGTTTAGACATCTTCTCCATGTAAGCCACTCATGATGGGTTCCGGGTGACTCGTAGAAATCTACCTTGACACCCAGGCCCTTGATTGACTCATACAGTTGCTTGGTGCCCATCTGCTCCTCGCTTCCGCAGCCCAGGAACAGGTAATGTACTCGTTTGTTGAACGATGCAGAATTGGCGAACACGCCATTGTAACATGTCTTCACGTCGAGTCCGAAGATGGCACCGCTGAAACCGCCTATGTATGAGAACTTATCCAGATTGGTAAGAGTGATGTCGAAGGTCTGATGACCGCCCCATGACAGTCCTGCCATCGCACGATGGTCACGGTCGGTGAGTGTGCGGAATGTCTTGTCGGTGAGTGGAATGAGGTCATTAATCATCACGCCGGTGAACGAAGCACCGTATTCCTTCATCGCGCCGTCGCGGTTCTGACCAGGTTTGGCACCGAAAGGAGCAGAGCAGTCGCCACAGTCCATCACCACAATCATCGGCACAGCCTTATTGGCAGTGATCGCATTGTCCATAATGTTCTGCATATAGCCCTGAGTAGACCATCCTGTCTCATCCTCACCCATACCGTGCTGCAGGTAGAGCACCGGATAACGCTTGTTTCCTGTCTCATACTCAGCAGGAGTATAGACCATACAGCGGCGGAACTCCTTCTTGAAGTTCGAGTAGTAGATCAGTGAGCGTACCATACCACGTTTCGCATTGATCTGTGGACGGTAGTAATTGCCCTCATCACCTTCGGGAATCTCGATACCTCCAGCCATACGGTTGCATCCGAAGTAAGTCTTCGACAGTGGATCAACAACCGATACACCATCCACGAGCAGGAAATAATAGTGGAATCCCACAACCAACGGGTCGGTATGGCCGCGCCACATCCCTGAGGCGTCTTTCTCCATGTCGTATTTCTTGCTGCAGATGTCTATCTGCACCTTCTGTGCTTCAGGAGCTCTGAGTTCGAAATATGCCACACGGTTATTGTCCACGCGTGGAAACTCACTGCCAGGTATGGCAGTTTCGGCACGGTTGCCTTCCATCTGAGGCTGTTGTGCCATGGCGGTGCAGCCTAATGAGACGGCAGCCGCGAGGAATAAGATTTTCTTGTACATTATTAAGAATTAGTTATTTAAATATTTTCTGTGCAAACATATAGAGGTCTTCACGCCAAACGGGCCATGTGTGGCCACCTTCCTTATGGTCGATGAATGTGTATTTTATGCCGATTTTATCGAGACGGTCACGCATAATCTGATTGTTCTGATAAGCGATATCCGACTTGCCGCCGATACCGACCCAGAATAATTTCATGTTCTTGTTGAATGTCTCTTTGTTCTTCTCCAGATACTGGTATGAATTCTCCGCCATATTGTCGCCATTGCCTCCGAAAGGATTCTTTCCGGCAAAGAAACCGCTGCTGAACACGCCGAGATATTCGAAGAAACTGCTGCGTGGAATACCTACCTGAAGGGTAAATATTCCACCCATCGACAGACCGGCCAGCGCACGCTTTGTAGCTGTAGGGATGGTACGATAGTTTTTATCTACGAAGGGAACAACGTTTTTCATGATCTCATCCTCGATAGGGCCGTCCTTTCCGAATCCACCTACATTGGCATCGAAACTCACGAGAATCATCTTAGGAGCCTTGCCGGCAGCAGCCAGATTGTCGAGAATGATGTCTGAACGTCCCTGCTGAACCCATCCGCGGGCATCTTCGCCACCTCCGTGCATGATATAAATCACAGGGTATCTGGTGCTCACGTTCTTGTCGTAACCGGCTGGGGTGTAGATATACATCTGTCTCCATGACTTGGTGACGGTAGAGAAGTATCTCACCGTGCGGATCTCTCCGTGGGGCACATTCTGAACCTCATACTGAGGAGCGTCTTTATATGGAATTTCGATGCAACTCATCATCCGGCTGCATCCGAAGAATGTTTCTGATCCTGGATCGTTCACCGAGACACCGTCGATGATGAGGCTGTAGTAATGTATACCCGAGCCTTGCGGATCGGTTTTCACACTCCACACTCCGTCTTCACCCTTGGTCATTTTGTACTTATTGCCGATGTCGGCAATCACACTCTGGGCTTCGGGAGCTTTGATACGGAATTCCACACTGTTGTCGGGGTAGATGGCCGGATACTTTGCACCCGATATGTTTGTCGAGGCTGGTGTCTGAGCGAATGATGCCGTTGATATTAGCATCAATCCTAAAAGTAATAGATTCTTTTTCATTGGTTAAATTTGTTATTCGGTAGTAACTATTATCGGTTGCAAAAATAATATAATATGTGCAAAGTTTTATGCTCGTTTGTCGCATAATAATTTAGATATGTTTCAATTCGTTCATTTTTATCAATTGATAAATAATAACTGTGTTGAAATTTCTGCAAAGGCCATGGAAAAACGAACAACGGGAGCGACGGCACTGATTGCCGTCGCCCCCGTTTGGTTATATATTTTTGGTAATAGTTCCCATTATCTATTTGCCATTGATGATGATACAGCGGTTTTTGTCGTTCTCTGCGAACGGCTGTATTGTATCACCTTTGGCACTGATGGAGATGCGTGAAGCATCGATACCATACTTGTTTACAAGATCCTCTTTTGCCTTATTGGCACGTTTCTGAGAGTACATCATATTGATTTTAGGATTACCGGTATTTTTGTCGGCATATCCAATGATAGAAATATTCCTGTCAGGGTTGCGTTTCATGAATTCGGCCACCTTCTGCAGTTTATTGGCAGCCTCCTTGTCAGGATCTGATATGCAGATTTCATAGAATGCCTCCTCGTGGATAGCCTCGGGAACAACTACCTTGGCAGGTTGTGGAGCAGGAGCAGGTTCAACAGCCTTCACCGGTACCGGCTTTGGAGCAGGGACAGGTTGTGGTGCAGGCTCTGGAGCCGGTGCGGGAGCAGGGACACTCTTATATTTATGTCCGAAGCGGAAACTGATACCGACCATTCCTGTCACCATCCAGTCGTCATGATCGTTTGTCTTAGAGTTGAAACGGTCGCTGAGGCTGTTGGCATTCACCTCCAGACTGACACCCAAAGGTTTTGACATATTGGTTTCCAGGCGAAGTCCGGCACGTATGTTATGACTCAGACGGTTGTCCTTCCACATTAGCGGGACATCAACCTTATTATTAGCAACAATTTCTTTCAGTTCGGTGTTGCCCCATGAGTTGTTGAGTCCGAAACCTCCGATGAGGATTAGATTAAGAGTTTTCCATTTGTCTTTGCAGAACATGTTCGTGATGTTGAGCATCAGGTCAACGTCGGTTGTCACATAATTCCATTTATAATATTTGTCGATGTCACTGAATCCGGATTTAGCTTTCCATCCATTTACATGCAGACGGGCGCCTACTACAGGGGTGAAGTAATGGCCGAATGAAAATGCACCTACGGGTGTAACCAGCTTATCCATCTTAGCGTCTGTGAACGTGAGTTGTGCACCACCTTGGGCTTCGATGTAGCTGTAAGACTCCAAAGCACCTCTCTGTTTCTCTACTTGTGCTGTCATACTTCCGAATGCGAATACGGAGAAAGCGGCAGCTAGGATAATTTTTTTATTCATATAAAATCAGTATTAATTAATTAAAGGTTGATATTTATTCGCAAATATAATGAATATTATCTAAGGAACCAAATTTTTTCTTATATATTTTTTTATTATTTTTACGATTAAATTCATAAAATCAACCAAAATCCGGACTTATCAACAGTCTATTAAGGACATTTTCACATCTCCGGCGACGGTGAAAGGGAATGGCCGAATCAAAAAAATCGACAAATTAATTTTGTAGTTCGCTAAAATTGAATTACCTTTGCAATATAAATATGAAGACAGGCGATAATGACAACGCTGTCTTCTTGATTTTTTTGACTAAGAAAAAGACGATAGATGTCATCAATAGTTATTAAGAGAGTAACCGACTCAAAGAGTCTTGATACTTTCATACAGTTCCATTATGACTTATACAGAGGGAATGCATACGATGCACCAAATCTGTATTTGGATGAAAAGAACACACTGAGCAAAGAGAAAAACGCAGCCTTCGATTTCTGTGAGGCTGAATATTTCCTTGCTTACAGAGACGGAAAGGTGGTGGGCCGAGTGGCTGCCATCATCAATAATCATGCCAATGAAACTTGGAACTGTAAGGCAGTACGCTTCGGATGGATTGATTTTGTCGATGATATAGAAGTGTCTGGGGCTCTGATGGAAACCGTTGAGAAGTGGGGAAAGGAAAAAGGCATGAACATGATTCAGGGGCCGTTGGGGTTTACCGATATGGACCCTGAGGGAATGCTGACATTCGGTTTCGACGAACTTGGCACTATGGCCACCATCTATAATTACGACTATTACCCTAGGCATATTGAGCAGCTGGGTGGATTCGTGAAGGATAACGATTATGTGGAGTATAAACTCATCGTACCCGAAAAGATGCCGGAGAAATATTCCAAGATAGCCGATATGATAGAGACTCGGTATAACCTGCATGTGAAAAAGCTGACCAAAGATGATATTTTCAAGAGGGGCTACGGACGTAAGGTGTTTGATGTGATTAATCAGACTTTCACAGATCTCTACGGTTTTTCGCAGATGACTGAACGTCAGATGGATCAGTATGTGGATATGTACTTCCCCATGGCCGACCTCTCACTGATATCCATCATTGAGGACGCCAATGATAATAATAAGGTGGTAGGTGTGGGTATCACAATGTTATCACTCACCAAAGCCTTACAGAAATGCCATAACGGACGTTTGTTTCCGTTCGGATGGTATCATGTGTTGATGGCACTCAAGTTTCATAAGACCAAGGTGGTCGACCTGATGCTCATCGGTGTGCTACCGGAGTATAGGCAGAAGGGTGCCAATGCCCTTATCTTCAATGATCTCATATCTTGTTGTCAGGCTTATGGCATCGAGTGGGGTGAGACTCAAGTGGAGATGGAGACCAACGATAAGGTGCAGAGCCAGTGGCAGTATATTGAGAAAAATCTGCATAAGCGTCGCCGCTGTTATAAAAAAGATATTTAAGACGAATTATGGCTGACGAATCGATAGAAAAAAAACAGGAATTAGAGCAAGTGAAATATACCGAGGAGAACATCAGGACTCTTTCGGATATGGAGCATGTGCGTACCAGACCGGGTATGTACATCGGAAAGCTTGGTGACGGTTCGTATCCCGAGGACGGTATCTATGTACTGCTGAAGGAAACTATCGATAACTCCATCGATGAATTCAAGATGAATGCCGGCAAACGTATTGAAGTTACTATAGAAGACAACCTTCGCGTTACCGTACGCGACTATGGCCGCGGTATCCCGCAGGGTAAACTTATTGAGGCGGTGAGCAAACTGAATACCGGTGGTAAGTATGACTCAAAGGCATTCAAGAAAAGTGTGGGACTCAACGGTGTGGGTATCAAGGCTGTCAATGCACTCAGTTCTAACTTCGAGGTGCGTTCTTATCGTGATGGGAAGGTCAGGAAGGCTACATTCGAACGTGGACTGCCTAAAAGCGACGTGACTGAATCGACCGAGGATGAATCGGGTACGTACATACACTTCGAACCTGATGCCACACTCTTTAAGAACTATCGGTTCCATGACGATACCATCGAGACGATGCTCCGTAACTATACTTATCTGAACAGCGGACTGGCAATCATGTATAACGGTCGCCGAATACTGAGCCGCAACGGACTGGAGGATTTACTGAACGACAAGATGACCAATGATGTCATCTATCCCATCATACATATTAAGGGTGAGGATATAGAGATTGCTTTTACTCATACCAACCAGTACGGCGAGGAGTATTACTCGTTCGTCAATGGTCAGCATACCACTCAGGGAGGTACTCATCAGAGTTCCTTCAAGGAGCATATTGCACGCACGATCAAAGAATTTTACAACAAGAATATAGAGTACTCAGATATCCGCAACGGTATCGTGGCTGCCATTGCCATCAATGTGGAGGAACCGATGTTCGAGAGTCAGACGAAGATTAAACTCGGTTCGCTCACGATGAGCCCAGGTGGAGTCAGTGTCAATAAATATGTAGGCGACTTTATCAAGACCGAGGTGGACAACTATCTGCATAAGAATGCGGATATCGCTGAGGTGATGCTCAATAAGATTCAGGAGTCGGAAAAGGAACGCAAGGCCATCGCAGGCGTTACGAAACTGGCTCGCGAACGGGCCAAGAAGGCTAACCTGCACAATCGCAAGTTGCGTGACTGCCGTGTGCACTTTAGTGATACGAAGAATGACCGCAAGGAGGAAAGCTCGATATTTATTACCGAGGGTGACTCGGCGAGCGGAAGTATCACCAAGAGCCGCGACGTGAATACTCAGGCGGTCTTCAGTCTGCGAGGTAAACCTCTCAACTGTTTCGGACTGACGAAGAAGGTGGTGTATGAGAACGAGGAGTTTAATCTGCTACAGGCAGCACTCGATATAGAGGATGGTATCGACAGCCTTAGATATAATAAGGTGATTGTGGCTACTGATGCCGATGTCGACGGTATGCATATCCGTCTGTTGATCATCACTTTCTTTCTGCAGTTTTTCCCTGACCTCATCAAAAAAGGTCATGTTTATGTGTTACAGACACCGCTGTTTCGTGTACGCAACAAGCGGACGAGAGTGAAAAACAAGCAGGTCGTGGTTCAGGCAGTGCAGGAGAAGGGCAAACGGAACGAATTTATTACTCGCTATTGTTATACTAACGAGGAGAGGCAGAGGGCTATCGCTGAACTCGGTCCTGAACCCGAGATAACGAGATTTAAAGGTCTCGGTGAAATTTCACCTGACGAATTTGTGCATTTCATCGGTCCTGACATACGTCTTGTGCAAGTATCGTTGCACAAGAGCGACAAGGTGCAGGAGCTGCTGGAATATTATATGGGTAAGAATACGATGGAACGTCAGAACTTCATCATTGATAATCTGGTGATAGAGGAGGATATTCCTGAAGAAGATACAGATAAAATAGACTAAATAATGATAATGAAACATTCGATAATCACCGCGGTTGCTTTGGCTATATCGTTGTCGGCAAGCGCACAGATGACAATCAATTTCGGAGCAAATAGTCCCCTTCGTAAACTTCAGATGGCTGAGATGGCGATTAGTACCTTCTATGTTGACAGTGTCAATGAGAACAAACTCGTGGAGGATGCTATCGTCGGTATGCTTGATAAGCTTGACCCGCACTCTGCCTATGCCGATCCTAAGGAGGTAAAGGCTATGAACGAACCGCTGCAAGGCAACTTCGACGGCATCGGTGTGCAGTTTAACATGATCGATGATACGCTCCTCGTCATTCAGCCTGTCACTAACGGACCATCCGAGAAGGTGGGTATACTGGCCGGTGACCGTATTGTATTGGTAAATGACACGGCCATAGCGGGTGTTAAGATGTCTAAAGAGAAGATCATGGGTCGTCTGCGTGGACCTAGGGGCACAAAGGTGAAGCTGGGTATCGTGCGCCGTGGAGTGAAGGGAATTCTGACTTTCTACGTCGTTCGTGATAAAATACCTGTTTATTCCATCGACGCTACCTATATGATTCGCCCGAAGGTGGGATATATACGTATAGCTAGTTTTGGTGCTACCACTTATGATGAATTTGTCAAGAGCCTTGAAACACTGAAGAAACAGGGAATGAAAGACCTCATACTTGATCTTCAAGAGAATGGTGGAGGATATCTACAGGCTGCTGTCGATATCGCAAACGAGTTCTTGCAGGACAAGGATCTTATTGTATATACCGTGGGTCGCCGTACTCCGCGTCAGGAATATCATGCAAAAGGTGCGGGTAGCATGCTCAATGGAAAGGTGATTGTGCTCGTCGACGAGTATACGGCATCGGCTGCAGAAATCGTAACCGGAGCCATTCAGGATCAGGATCGTGGTGAGGTGGTGGGTCGCCGCTCATTTGGAAAGGGACTTGTTCAACGTCCTATCGACATGCCCGACGGTTCAATGATTCGTCTTACCATCGCTCATTATTATACTCCTTCAGGCCGTTGCATTCAGAAACCTTATACCAAGGGTGACGCAAAGGATTATGCCATGGATATGGAAAACCGTCTGAAACACGGTGAACTGACGAATAAGGACAGTATCCACTTTTCTGACTCTCTGAAATACTACACTCTCCGTAAACATAAGTTGGTATATGGTGGTGGCGGTATTATGCCCGACTATTTTATTCCACTTGATACGGCAAAGTACACGGTTTATCAACGCAATCTTTCTGCAAATAGTATTATTGTCAACACCAACTTGAAGTATATCGACAGGAACCGTAAGACGCTGAAGAGCAAATATCCCACATTCGAACAGTTTAACAAAGAATACGAAACTCCACAGTATTTGATAGACGAGATCTTTGCCGAAGGTCTGAAACAGAAGATAAAACCGAAGAATGATGCTGAGGTCAAACTCACCATCCCGCCGCTGAAAACACTGCTCAAGGCACTCGTTGCACGTGATCTATGGGAGATGACGCAGTTTTATCAGATCATGAATGAAAATAGCGACATCGTTAAGAAGGCTGTCGAACTGATGAAATAAACAAAAGGAGAATACCTTCCGGTAAAGACATTTAACCCAACTTGCAGCTATAGACCATCTAACTCTTTGATTTTCAAGGACGATTTTTTTGATATTCTCTAAATGTACCACACAAATTTTTCGTCTTCGTTTTAGTGGCGGCGAGTTCAGATTCAACTTCAGATATATGTCAGCGAGTCTTTGTTCGGGTTCGTTATATTGTCTGACTTCGACCTCGTTCCCATCCGCCCGTTTGGCCCTTGTACTTACCACAGACTGTGTTCCCATAATTCTGAGCAGTTCGCGCCAGGTGAGGCTGACCCCTTTCTTTTTGAGCTGGTACCGGGTGGTGGATACAATCCAGTAGGCAAGGATTGCCAGATGAAAGTGTGCCTCGTCGCTTCATCCTTTTGTTGGAAGATCGGGCGGATGTCCAAATCGCTCTTCAAAGTTTCGAAGCAGGCCACCACATTCCCAAACCCATTGGCTATTACCAGATCGTATTTTTTAAGTTTTGTCTCGAGCAGATGAAGGGACTTTTCAGAACGACATTCTTTGATCTGTGTGATGAGATGTGGTACAGAGGTAAATAACACTGTCATTCGTTGCTTACAGGCCTTTCTACGGATGACGCACTCCTGAGGCTTGGGCTGTTGTCCTCATTGCCAAGAGAGTTACGACATGGCGTATTTACAGACGCTCTGATAACTGATGTCTGTGAACCCCTGATTACGCAGAAGTTCGAAGATATCTGTCTTTCTCATGATCTGCTTACCCATGAGTTTCTCCTGCTTGGCAAGATTGGCATTGACGCACTCCTCAATAAGCGTCCGTATCTCGGGCGTCAGCTTTGTTCTTAGACGACTGATGGCTGTATACTTGACTTCCTTATACAAGTAATGGTCGGCAGCCTCCTTTCCACCTTTCTCCAGGGCTTCGGCATAATCGTTGCAATACCTGCGGATAGTCTTAACGTCTATCTGATGATTCAGGAACTTGCGGATCTTCTTATAGCCGTAGCCTTGTACAAAGTGCATGTTGATGATTCTCTTTCTATTATACACGCTAATCATTTTAGTACAGCATTGGTTAATTTGCTGCAAAGTTAATACTTTAGAAAAGATATCGTTGTGACGATTGATGCTTCTTGCTTTATGAAGTGCATCGACGATAGAACCATCCCTTCTGTTATCTATCAAAGTGGATAACTGGGGTCCTATTTCCAATTATTATAGGGGGGCCTATTTTTAGTTATTATCTACAATCATTACGACTACATTACCGTGATGCGTTCACACGGTCAGCAGTATACTCCGGCCTCAGACATCATAGAGAGGGTATCAGACAACAAGGAGCAGGAAATCCGTCTGCAGAAGGTCATGGTGGAAGAAAAAGCTGCCGCCCGCTACGAAGAGGGCCTGAAGGCTATCGGCAAGGGCATCGAAGGCAAGGGTGTCAAGGGACGTGATGCCCTGCAACGCCGACTGGGAAGACTGCATTCCAGATATGCAAATGCCTCGAAAGCCTACAATGTCACTTTTGAGTATGACGGCAAAGGACGTGCCCTCAGTATGGAATACACACGGAACATGGAATATGCAGAGGGAAAAAGTCGGATGCATGGAAAGTACCTCCTGCGCACATCGCTGAATGAACAAAACGAAACAGATATCTGGACTTTTTATAATGTAATCAGAACCGTGGAAGAGACTTTCAAGACTCTGAAGTCAGACCTTGACATACGGCCGGTATTCCATAAGGGTGACAAGGGAACAAAAGCACATCTCAACCTTGCTGTTCTGGCCTATTGGATTGTATCCACTACCAAATATCGTCTCAAATCAAAAGGGATACATGTTCGCTGGAGAGAGTTACTACGCATCATGAGTACCCAGGTTAGAGTTTCCGCAGAGTTTGAAACGGATCGGAACCATCAGGTAATCATACGCAGAAGCACTGAACCGGAAGATAAACTATTGGTAATATACAATGCTCTCGGTCTCAAAGCAGGTGCGATGGTAAAGCTAAAATCTGTAGTGCACCCAAAGGCTCCACCAAAAAATTAGACGGTTGAAAATGATGGGATTACATCCGATTGTATGCTCAATGTGGGTTAACTATTGTATAGTTTATAAAGCATAATAGCTGTGTGAGTGTAAATGGTTATGTGTTCTATCACGTCAATGCGGATGGAATATACTGAAATTTGTCTACATGGTATATCCATTGATAATGAGTGAGATAAATCAAATGAGGGAGACAAGAACAAGTGTAATAGGAGTCTGAATCCGAACAAATAATCGTTTTTTTATAAAAAATATTAGAAATTTGTTGTAAAATTAAAAAAAAGATATATCTTTGCAACAATAATATAGTCTGCTTCTACTAACCGAGCTGACATAGATATTGAGTTGGAAGGACTCTTATTTGATGAAGACGTGTCTAACTTTGTTGTCGTAACTTAGTCTAATATATGAATATTAATCTTTACGAATTGATTTTTATTGTATGAATTACTGTGCTAACTAATTATATATGAAAATAAACTTACAATTAGCCTTATTGGACGCAGTTCCCTTGTTTACCGGAACTGTAATAACGAAAGCAGATGCGGCAAGTACCTATCTGACTAATATTGGCTTCTACTATAATTCGTCATTTATAACAAAAATCATATCGCTAGTTGTAAAGCTCATGCAGTATATGCGAGAATAGATAATTCTTCTACATGGCTCCTATGGAGGAAGTTTGTAATGCAAAATAGAATATGAATATTTTTTAATGTGTAATAATAACCAATTTATTAATTTCTAACTAATATTTTTTATGAAAAAAATTACAATTTTAACAGCTATGTTTTTGGCTATGTTTGGAATCCAGCAGTTGTCCGCGGCTGAGAGTTGGACCAGTGGTGAAGCTCTTCCGGATTCAGCGGGTACTTATTACCTCTATAATGTGGGAGCGCAGAAGTATTTGTCTTCCGGCGCAGATTGGGGTACACATGCTACAGTGGATACTTATGGTTTTGCAACTGGTGTTACTAAAATTAGAAATGGTGTCTATACCATTAAGACGGTAACGTCTAATGGCGGGCAAAGTACGTACTTAAACGGCTTGTACTGTGATGGATCGGCTGCCAACTGGTTTATGATTTCTACAGGCGGGAGTGACAACTCCTATTATATTAGTTCTGATAGCACTAAACGCTTAGGTTATGATGGAACTAATATCGGTTTGATCGATCAGGCTACCGGAGATAATGCCAAATGGTATCTGATTTCCAGTACAAGTAGACTTTCTGTATTAAAAACAGCTATGGCTACTGCATCTGAAGCATCTCCTGTAGATCTTACACCGATGATCGCTGATCCTGACTTCGGCAGAAACAGAACGGATAATAAATGGCAAGGAAGTCCTGCCCTCGGCGGAAACAATGTAAATTTCTGTGCAGAAAAGTATAATACGACATTTGATGTTTATCAGGAGTTGACGGGTATGAAGAATGGTGTATACAAAGTGACATGTCAAGGTTTCTACCGTGATGGTACGTATGCTAGTGCAGCTACTCTGCATAACAATTCTACAGAGAGCCTGAATACCCTCCTATATATTAATGAGGCTACTTCTCCCATAGAATCGATCTTTACAGACGCACAGGAAACAACTACTTTAGGTGGTGCTTCTACAACAATTGATGGCGTAACCAAGTCTTTCCCTGACAATATGACTCAGGCCAGCAACTATTTTTCGGCAGGTTTTTATTCAGCAAATTCTGTTAAGGCCATCGTTACAAATGGGACAGTGAGATTAGGTGTTAAGAAAACAGCTACAATTTCTAGCGACTGGACAATATTCGACGCATTCCGTCTTTATTATTTAGGTGTTGACCTGACAGCTATAAAAACTACAATAACAGACAAAATCGCTGTGGCCAAAGCAATTACCGGTAATATGTCAAGTACTGCAAAAACAGGCTTGACTACAGTAACAGATGCTGCTTATTTTGATTCATCTGCTTCTTTTACGGAGGATGAGTTGAATGCGAAATTGACAGAAATAAATGCTGCTATCTCTGCCGCCAACACCTCTATCGCCAATTATGCCGCTTTGAGTATATCTATTGCTGATGTTACTGCAAAAGAAGCTACGGTATTGAATGGTACAACTGCAGGCAAAACAACCCTTGATGGCATGATTTCTGCTGCAACGAAGGCCTATACAGAAAGCACTTATACGGATGATGAGGTTGTTGCTGAGGTTGCTACTCTGAATGCAGCCCTTGTCGCTTATGTTAAGACACAGACTGCTAACGGTTCTGATTATACTTTGGTTATTGCAAATAACTCATTTGAGACAGGTACAATGGACCCTTGGACAACATCTGCTACAAGTGATACGGGTGTAAAGCCTATTAGTAATGCAACATATGCTGTTTCTAATGCTGATGGCAGATATGTATATAATACATGGGGCGCAACAACGTTGGATGTTAAACAGACAATCACGGATCTTCCTGAAGGTTATTATTCTGTAACAGCTTTGGTTGCAAGTGATGCAGGCAATATCATCAATGTTTATGCCGGTGACAAGACTATTGCTGCTTCTGCAAGTGTTGATGGTAAGGGTATAGGTGTGGATGCAACAACTCCTTTCGTTTATGTTGCAGCTAACGGCTCTCTTGAGATCGGTGCTAATTCTACAACTTGGTTCAAGGCGGATAATTTCAGAATGACTTACAGCAAGACAGATGAATCTACCGGTATTGCCAATCCTAATACAGAAAATGCTGCTCTTGGCAAGGTGTTCAACCTCAATGGTCAGCAAGTTAGTAGTTCTGTTAAGGGTATGAACAAGGGTGTATACATTTCCAATGGCAAGAAGTTCGTTGTGAAATAATGACGTTCGTAAGAAATAACAAGTAATTTTTTTTAGAATAGTGAGGGGATGTGCAGTTATATGGCGCGTCCCCTTTTCCATTTTAGATATGGCAAAGGACAAAAATAAAAGATTATCCGCGGGAATTTGCTGAAGATGTTGTACTTTTGCATTTGTATGGATTCGATATCTGAATTGAGGCAACAGCGTTTACTGCTGGAAATAGAATATAACGCAGAGAAGGAGGCTTTCCGCCGACAGACCGAGACAATGGGGCTGAAACGTAATGTAAGGCGCGGTGACTGCTGGTTTCCCCTCTCCGTAGGTCGTTGTTATTATAATTCTCTCAACCAGTTTGTTATCGAGGTTTTGAGAATAGAAGATTCGGATATCGAACATAACTTCGAGTTCGGCCGACCCGTGTGCTTCTTCACTGCAGACAAGGATGATAGACTGAAATACTTTAACTTCACCGCTACCGTAAGTTATGTGAAAGACAATACCATGGCCGTGGTGATACCTGAGACAGGTGAGGCGATAGAACTTCAGAATGCCGAACAGCTGGGTGTACAACTCTTTTTTGACGAGACTAGCTATAAACTTATGTTTGAAGCTCTCGACCGGGTCATCGCAGCGAAAGGTAATCGTCTCGCTACCCTCCGTGACCTCTTCTATAGTCGTCAGAAAGCCGACAAATTTGCGTTTAATGCAATGCGCTTTCCTTGGCTGAATCAGACACAGGAGAAAGCTGTAAACGAAGTGCTATGGGCAAAGGATGTCTCTATCGTCCATGGTCCTCCGGGTACAGGGAAAACCACAACTCTCGTTGAGGCTATATACGAAACACTGCGTCGGGAAAGTCAGGTGCTTGTCTGTGCTCAAAGCAATATGGCTGTCGACTGGATAAGCGAGAAACTTGTTGACCGTGGGGTGAATGTGTTGAGAATAGGTAATCCTACACGTGTCAACGATAAGATGCTGTCGTTCACTTATGAGCGGCGTTTCGAGTCACATCCTGATTATACGCAGTTATGGAGTATTCGTAAGGCTATCCGTGAGATGCGCAGTAATCGCAAGCACACCGATGGCTGGCATCAGAAGATGGACAGGCTCAAAGACCGGGCTACAGAACTGGAGATCAAGATAAATGCCGACCTCTTTAGTGAGGCGCGCGTGATAGCATCAACGCTCACAGGTAGTGCCAATCGCGTGCTGGAACGCCAGAAATTCGGAACCCTGTTTATCGATGAGGCTGCTCAGGCACTCGAAGCCGCTTGCTGGATAGCAATAATCAAGGCTACGCGCGTGATTCTTGCCGGTGATCATTGTCAACTTCCTCCTACCATCAAGAGTATAGCCGCACTAAAAGGCGGACTGGATAAGACTCTGATGGAAAGGATTGTGGATAATAAACCCGAGGTGGTTACACTTCTTAATGTGCAATACCGTATGAATGAACAGATCATGCGATTTTCAAGTGACTGGTTTTATCACGGAGAAGTGGCGTCAGCACCCGAAATAAAATACCGCGGAATACTCGACTTCGACACTCCTATGACGTGGATTGACACATCGGACATGAATTTCAAGGAGGAGTTCGTCGGCGATAGTTTTGGAAGAATTAATATAAATGAGATCAAGCTGACACTTCAGACACTCTCGGATTATTTTGAAAAGATAGGCAAACAGAGAATTTTTGATGAACATCTCGATGTCGGTATCATCTCGCCTTATCGTGCTCAGGTACAGTATATGCGTAAATTAATAAAAGCGAAGGAGTTCTTTAAGCCTTATAGAAAATTGATATCGGTCAATACTGTTGACGGATTTCAAGGTCAGGAGCGGGATATCATCATGATCAGTCTTGTCCGCGCAAACGCCGAGGGTGAGATAGGATTTCTTCGTGACCTTAGACGAATGAATGTTGCCATCACACGTGCACGCATGAAACTCATCATAATTGGCAATGCTACGACGATGACCCGCCATCCGTTTTATAAGAAATTGTTTGAATATATAAATAAAATCAATGCGAAATGAAACATATTGTTGATATTGAGAAATGGGAGCGTAAGGATAACTTCTCAGTTTTTCAAGGATTCGTGAGTTGCTGGTTTTCTATGACATGCCATGTGGACTGCACTGAGGCGTATCGTCATGCAAAATCGTCAGGACGTTCTTTCTTTCTATATTATCTGTACTCAATTTTGAGGGCGGCAAACGAAGTGAAGGAGTTCCGCTTCCGTATAGACAAAGAGGGCAGGGTGGTGTATTCTGATCATGTGGATGTACTTACCCCGATAGCTGTACCAGGGCGTACCTTCTTTACCATCCGTGTGAAGTATTATGAGGATTTCGATACGTTCTATTCCGAAGCCCGAAAGCAGATAACCACCATACCTGTCGACGGTGATCCTTATGGCACTGACCGAAAGTTGGATGAACAGGGAGATTATGATGTAATCTTGCTTAGTGCCACTCCTAAACTGTATTTTACTTCTATCGGTTATACCCTAATGGAGTCTGGTCGTGCTCTCAACTATCCGCTTATGAATGCAGGCAAGGCCATCACACGAGATGGACGTATGGAGATGCCTATTTCGTTGTCAGTAAGTCATCAGTTTGTTGATGGGGCACACATACAATGTTTTATGGAGAAAGTGGAGAACTATATGAACGTTATGAAGTGACAGTATGATAAAATTACCGCAAAGTTGCAATACTCAGATTCTCACTTGTTCATATAATGCAGCCTTTCGGCTTCACTGAATTTTTCGATAGAGTAGCGGAGCATGGTGCGTGGCATTATTTCCGAATGATTGTCAAGAAATGCTCTCAACGGGTCGGCATCACGTTTGCCAGCTTCGCGCAACATCCATCCGATGGCCTTCTGCATTAGATCGTGAGGATGGTTGAGAAGATGTTCTGCGATGGTATAAATATCGATAAAATCGTTATTTCTTATAAAAGCGAAGGTGGAGACGACGGCAGTGCGCTGTTCCCAAAGTAGTTGACTGTCGGCAAGTTTATATAGAATATCGTGTGGTTTATCAATGAGATATTCGCCAATGATGGTAGGGGCGGTAAGGTCGACAAGATCCCAATTATTTATTCTGTCGGTATGTTTGAGATAGAAATCAAAGTATTTTTTTCTCAGAGCCTTTCCCTCGTCATCTGAATGACTCTTCCGCCATGACGTCTTTGGTATCATCTTGCAGTTTTCCACCATGATCATCAGTCCACACATACGCATCTCGTGCCACTCCGATAATATTAGGTCTGTAATAGTATCCATCGGAATGTCAAGACAACACTTTGCTACAATACGTATATTCGGTACCGTAACGCCGAGAAACTGATCCCCTTCTCCATATTCCCCCTTCCCTGTTTTAAAGAATTTTGGAAGGATTATCCGTTTATCTTCGGTCGAAAGACTCTCAAGCTCCGATAAAATCTGTGATGATTGCTGTTTTGTATTGTTTATTTCCATGTGCCTGAAAATGATATAGGTTGTCGATTCTGACTGTTGACAGTAATAGAAGCCGAACCTGTCGGTGAGAGTGAAATTCTATATTTGTATGTGTCCTCGTCGTTTTTGACGCTGACGGTTATCTCTACCATACCTTTAGCGGTGATGCGCTGAGTGTAGGATATCATCTTATCATCGAAGTTGAGAGCTTTCCCTCCTCCGTAAGGTACGGAATATGCACGCCCGTAGTAGGGCAGATACGAGAATATGGAGTCATTCTTTACCTTTATCGAGTAGGGACTCGTGAGAACCACCATTGGCCCACTCATCGGTTCTGCAGTGTTCACCTTTACTGTGAAATTTTTGTCTGCCATCTTCAGCTTCATCTGGTCACTGAATACAGCCTGACTGCCACTGCACGAAGCAAACAGGGCTGCGAGGGCTATAATTAAACAATATCTGTTCATTCTCTTGTTCTCCTTTCCTTGCTACAAAAATAATACAAATAGATAGGAAAACAAAATAATTTTACTAATTTTTATAATTCATTATATGAAGGTGGAAATTATCAGATAGATACCGGCACCGAGCAGACCGCTTACAGGGATTGTGAGAACCCATGCTGTCATAAGGTCTTTTGTTATCCCCCAGCGTACCGCTGAGAGACGTTTCGTAGCACCGACACCTATTATCGCACCGGCTATCGTATGTGTCGTACTCACAGGTATCTTCAAAATTTCAGTAAGATAAAGTGTAATGGCTCCTGATGTTTCTGCCACTACTCCTTCGAATGTGGTCACCTTGGTTATCTTTGTTCCCATCGTCTTTACAATTTTCCAGCCTCCCGACATTGTTCCCATAGATATTGCAGCGAAACACGAGAATGCCACCCAGTCAGGAATATCTTCTATCGACCGTATTCCTATTCCGATATGCAATGGGTGTGCCGCAATCATAGCTGCTGCGATGATACCCATCACCTTTTGTGAGTCGTTTAGGCCATGGCCGATGCTGAATAATGCTGATGATACTAGCTGCAGATGCTTAAACCAGACCTCTGCATGTGTATGGTTTACATTTTTGCAAGTATAAAGCACTATTAGCGAGATGAGGAATGCTATTAGCATACCGATAAATGGAGCAAGGAAGATGAATGCAGCTATCTTCAGAATGATCGCACCGTGGATTGCAGCGAATCCGTTTGCCATAATTGCAGCGCCTGCAAAACCGCCTATCAGGGTGTGTGAAGATGAAGAAGGAATCCCCTTCCACCATGTAAGCAGATTCCATATAATAGCCCCTATTACTCCTGCAAGTATGATAGGTAGGGTTATGTAATGTTCGTATACTGTTTTCGATACGGTATTAGCAATGCCAAACTCTCCGAAAATGTACTTTGATATAAAAAATGCAATAAAATTAAAGAATGCCGCCCATATCACAGCCTGAAGCGGGGTAAGAACCTTTGTTGTCACGATGGTCGAAATAGAGTTCGCTGCATCATGAAATCCGTTGATGAAGTCAAAGACTAATCCTAGTACGATAATTGAAATGAGTAGTATCATTTATTTTTATATTGATCGTTATGCGTATTTCACAATGATAGTTCTTAGTGCTTTGCCTACATGTTCGGCTGCATCAGTGGCCTTTTCGAGTTCGTTGAGAATCTCTTTCATCTTAATCAGTTCAATACCGTCTTTTTCTTCTTCAAACAATTGGATGATTGCATCTTCGTAGATATCGTCGCCTTTATTTTCGAGGTCGTGCAGTTCTTTGCAGCGCTCTTTCAAATTTGATGCGTTTTTGCGTAATGATGCCAGTTCACTCATAGCTTTGTCTATGCAGATGGAATCCTGTTTTACTATTTCTCCTAACGATTCTTCATACGGATTATTCTTGTTTGGATTGTAAATGGCGATGCGTTTTGCGCAACTATTGATGCGATCAATGACGTCATCCAGACAATCGGTCAGCAGGTGGATATCTTCACGGTCAAATGGCGTGATGAATGACGTGCTAAGTTCTTCAAAAATTTTGTGTGCTAATACGTCGCCTATTCTTTCCTGTTCCTTAATCTTGCGGAAAGCCTCTTTGCGTTCTTCGCGTGTCTGGCATGTGAGTGATTCCATAAGCAATTCGGATGCTGTAAGTAACACTTCTGAAACTTGTTTTAAATAATCGAAAAACTTAGGCTCTTTCGGACCAAATTTACTAAAAAAAGAATTGTTCATAATCTGTATTTGTTAGTTGTCATCTAATTATATCTTACTCTTTCGGGTACAAAGATAAAAAATATTTGTTACAATCGTATTACAATCGTTTTCTTTTTCTGTTACATGGATAAAAAAAGACGGAGGTGGCTTCACAGCTACCTCCGTCGCAAACTTAAAACAACCAACAAAAGAAATAGATAATGTTGGATTTTTCTTTGATTATCTAATAAAAAGTAATTCTCTGTACTTAGGAAGTGTCCAGCATCCGTCTTCTACGATGAGCTCGAGCTTATCGATTTCTCTACGGATGATTTCCATCTTAGGTTCTACGGTGTCATGATAAGCTATAGCTTTCTCGCGTTCGCTCTCAATTTTGTTTGCCACCTTACGTGCCTCAACGAGTTCTTCTACGTTCTTCTCTATCTTGTCTGTTCTCTCTGCAATCTCCTCAATCAGTTTCATATTGCGAGCACTGAGTTTCTCTGCCTTTTCAGCTGGGAAGATGCTCTTCATTCTTTCAACATTTTTGATGAGTTGGCTCTGGTAGCGAGTGCAGACAGGGATGATATGATTCATAGAGAGGTCACCCATTACACGTGCCTCAATCTGTATTTTCTTTGTAAATGTTTCCCATTTAACCTCGTTGCGGGCTTCAAGTTCTGTCCTTGTCATTACTCCTAGATTTTCAAACATTTCGATGTTTGCATCGTCAAGATAACGGTCAAAGATAACCGGGCAGCTAGTATCGCAGTCGAGACCGCGTTTCTCTGCTTCCACTTTCCACTCTTCGCTGTAGCCATTGCCATCGAAACGAATTGGTTTGCAGGTCTTGATGTCTTCGCGAACCACCTCAAGGATAGCGCTAATCTTAGGCTCACCTTTTTCGATGAGTGCGTCCACACGTTTTTTGAAGTCCGTAAGAGCTTCAGCCACAGATGAGTTCAGTGCGATCATAGCCGAAGCACAGTTTGCCTCAGAACCTACAGCACGGAACTCGAAACGATTACCTGTGAAGGCGAAAGGTGATGTGCGGTTACGGTCTGTATTATCGATCATCAGTTCTGGAATCTGTGGGATGTCGAGCTTCATTCCCTGTTTCCCTGCGAGTGTGAAGAGCTCATCCTTTGTTGAATTCTCCAGATGGTCAAGCAGGTTTGTAAGCTGTTTGCCTAGGAATGAAGAGATGATAGCTGGCGGAGCCTCGTTAGCTCCCAGACGGTGAGCATTGGTAGCACTCATGATAGAAGCCTTGATCAGTCCGTTATGTTGGTAAACACCCATCAGTGTCTCTACAATGAATGTAACGAAACGCAGGTTGTCCTCAGGTGTCTTGCCCGGTCCATGCAGCAAAGCCCCTGTATCGGTAGAAAGACTCCAGTTGTTGTGCTTGCCGCTACCGTTGATACCTGCGAAAGGCTTCTCGTGCAGCAGGACACGGAATCCGTGTTTGCGTGCTATTTTTTTCATCAGCGACATCAGAAGCATGTTGTGGTCAACAGCGAGGTTGGTCTCCTCAAAGATAGGAGCAAGCTCAAACTGGTTTGGTGCCACCTCGTTATGACGTGTCTTACACGGGATTGCAAGTTCGAGAGCTTGAATCTCAAGATCCTTCATGAAAGCCTGCACACGGTCGGGGATTGTCCCGAAGTAATGGTCATCCATCTGCTGGTTCTTAGCCGAGTCGTGTCCCATGAGTGTACGTCCGGTGAGAATCAGGTCAGGGCGGGCGCCATAGAGTCCTTCATCGACGAGGAAGTATTCCTGCTCCCAACCGAGGTTGCTCTGAACACTCTTAACTTCGGGATTGAAGAACCGGCAAACATCTGTTGCAGCAGCGTCTACAGCATGCAGAGCGCGGAGCAGAGGTGCTTTATAGTCGAGCGCTTCACCTGTGTAAGAGATGAATACGGTAGGTATGCAAAGTGTGTCATCCATGATGAATACAGGAGAAGTAGGATCCCATGCAGAATAGCCGCGAGCCTCGAAGGTATTACGGATACCACCGCTTGGAAATGAAGATGCGTCAGGCTCCTGCTGAACGAGTAGCTTGCCGGTAAATTTCTCTACCATACCACCCTTGCCGTCATGTTCTACGAAGGCGTCATGTTTCTCTGCGGTACCTTCAGTCAGAGGCTGGAACCAGTGCGTGTAATGAGTAACCCCATATTCCATGGCCCACTGTTTCATTCCTGCAGCCACCTCGTCGGCTATGCTGCGGTCAAGGCGTGCTCCGTTGTCGATAACGTCGATAAGTTTGGCGTAAACATCAGCGGGTAAATACTTGTACATCTTCGCACGGTTGAAAACGTACTTACCGAAGTACTCTGATGGTCGTTCTATAGGTACTTCTACATTGGCAGCTTTCTTTTTGAAAGCCTCCTCTACGACCTGAAATCTTAAATTCGATGACATATTCAAATTGTTTATGTGATTGTTTTATATTCTAATACAAACTTTAATGAATCATACTATCAGTCACGAAATCTCTTTGTGATGTCCCCATATTCTTCTATCCGTCTGTCACGGAGGAATGGCCACCACCTTCTAACCTGTTCGCATCGTTCCATATCCATCTCCAGTACGATGCTCTCTTCTTCGGTATTACTTGCCTCAGCCCATATTTCACCTTGTGGTCCTGCTGCAAATGAACTGCCCCAGAAGTTAATACCTTTAGTCTGTCCTGAAGGGTCTGGCTCATAACCCACACGGTTGACTGCAATCACAGGAAGTCCGTTGGCCACGGCATGTCCTCTCTGTACCGTCATCCAGGCTTCTCTCTGTCTATTTTGTTCCTCTTTGGTGTCACTGCTTTCAATTCCTATAGCTGTAGGGTATATCAGCATGTCTGCACCGGCCAAAGCCATAAGACGTGCTGCCTCCGGGTACCACTGATCCCAGCATACCATCACTCCTAATTTGCCTATTGATGTCTTGATGGGGTGGAATCCTAAGTCGCCTGGTGTAAAATAGAACTTTTCGTAATAAGCCGGGTCATCAGGGATGTGCATCTTGCGATATGTCCCAGCTATCGAACCATCCTTTTCAAGGACAACAGCCGTATTGTGATACAATCCGGGAGCGCGTTTCTCGAATAGTGAAGTCACTATTACAACGCCGTATTTGCGTGCCAGTTCACCGAAAAATCCTGTCGAGGGACCCGGTATCGGCTCTGCCATATCGAAGTTGCTGACATCCTCTGTCTGGCAGAAATAAAGTGAGTTGTGCAGCTCTTGCAATATGATGAGCTGTGCACCACGTTTAGCCAAGTCGGCAATGTTCTCAGCAAGCCGTTTGATATTGTCTTTGTTGTCGGCTGTGTTATGCTGTTGTAATATTCCTATTCTTATTTCTTTCATTCGTTGTCCTTTTTACTGTATACATCCTGCGGGGTACTGCATTGTGCAACAGTGTAGTGAACCGTGCTGACGTATAAGCGTTCGGCAGTCGATACCTACGATTTCATAGCCCTTGAATGCTTTTTGAATTGTCTTGTGTGCTTCCTCATCCTTATATCTCTGATTGTAAGTGGGGAAGAGTACCGTCTTGTTCATAACAAGAAAGTTCGCGTATGTGGCAGGAAGCCTTTCTCCTTCATCATAGATAGCATCGGGCATTGGTAGTTTCATCAGACGGTAGGGATTACCATCGGCCGTTCTAAACGTCATTAACTGCTCTTCCATTTCTTTCAAATCATTATATTGTGGGTCAGACTCGTTTTCGCAACTTACATATAATAAGGTATCAGAAGGAGCGACTCTGACTAAAGTGTCAATATGTCCGTCGGTATCGTCACCGATAAGGCTTCCGTGGTTAATCCATAATATCCGGTCGGCATTTAGGACCTTCATTAACGCCTCTTCTATCTCATCTTTCTTCAACGGTTGGTTGCGGTGATTGGCCAAGAGACAGCTACTGGTTGTGAATATCGTACCTTTGCCGTCACTCTCTATAGAACCGCCTTCAAATACGAAATCCAGATGATCTTCATAAGAACCGTTCAGCAGGTTCTGGTCGAATAACTTTTTATTGATTGCGTTGTCGAGTTCCGCAGGAAATTTTTCTCCCCATCCATTGAACTTGAAGTCTAGCAGATGGCATCCCTGTTCAGAAACGAGCGTAATAAACCCGTGGTCGCGAGCCCACGTGTCGTTGGTCGGACATTCAGCGTATATGATGTTACTCTGAACCTTTTGAGGAAGATTTGTGGAAATAAATTCTTTCAGTTTGTCCACTTCGGGTGTGACGATGATAAGACGTTCACGGCTGGCTATCTCGTAAGTCATGCTGAGATATGTCTTTATCACTTCTTTAAGCATTGGTTTCCAGTCAGTTCCTTCGTGTGGCCATGTCAGTTGTATTCCGCTTTGCGGAAACCATTCGGCAGGCAGAGCACGACGACTAACTTCAACTTGTGTTTCGTCTTGTTCGTTGAACTTGAGCTGTAATGTTTTATCGTCAGCTTCAAATGTAGGAAGAATAGCAAATAGTCCCATAATATTTCTTTTGACTGCGCAAAGTTACTTTTTTTTCCCTATTTATGCTTACATTCTGAAAAAAAATTATGTGTACATTCCTTAATTTATTTAGTTTTTGAAATAATCTCTACTGGAAATGCAGAACACGATGGATGGAATATAGCATACTGATTTTCTAAAATCATCTATTATTGTAATAATAAATTGAATAGATAGATAATTTCCAGAAATATTTTTTATTTTCTTTCCAATCTCACCTTTTTGATATAAGACATTGATAAGCTGATTATTAAAAGGTGAGATTAGGGTGAGATTAAGGTGAGATTGAAGATGATATTAGGGGATAATATTACATTTTCCTATTTGTATTTGTCTTATACATGATTGTCTGTAGGTTTTATATCAAGTAATTTTGCACTATATGTAATTTATTGAGTGTAGTGGATATAGACGGATAATCTATAAAAACATAAAAGGGTATCAATACAATTTTATTTGCTATGTTTTGGTTTTATCTTTTAACTTAAAAGATAAACACTTTCAACTTGAAAGTATATTACTTTTAACTTAAAAGGTATAGCTAAAGAATAGCTTTCGTTTTTCGTTAGCTTATCTATCAAAAAGGATGGATAGTTAACGTAAGACGAGGTTGTACGTGTTTTAATCTCACCTCAATCTCACCCTAATCTCACCCTGCTAAATCTTTATATAACAGTGTATTAGATGTAATTAGGTGAGATTGAATTAAAAATTTAATTTATTTCTATAATATATTTACCCGATGACTAAACCAGGGCAGACGCTCAATAAACTTTATCAGTACAAAGATGCAATGTCGATAAAAGTGCCCCCTTATTTATTGGTATACCCATTGTCTAATCTTAATAGTAAATAGTAATCAGTCCTACTGTGATGTTATCTTTGCCTCCAGCCTTGTTGGCTGCTTCAATGAGGTCGGCTGTAGTTGCTCCCTTGTTGAGTAAATTTTCTATATCGTCATCTAACAGAAGATCTGAAAGTCCATCGGAACAAATGAGAAAAGTATCACCATCCTTGATGTTGGATGTAATATCAAAGTAGTCTGCAAATGTGTTTTTCACGGCACCGAAACAATTATAGATAAGATTGGGTGGTACAGAGAGGTCACCTGTGAGATTACGTTGAGAGTGGTCGGCACTAATTTGTCGGAGCCATCCTTCACGGAATCGGTATAGTCTGCTGTCTCCGACATTAAATCCCATCACTGCATGACGGGTAAATACTAATCCAACGAGTGTGGTCCCCATGCCTCTAGTGTGACTAGCTGAGATGATTTTGTCATTAGTGGCTGTTATCCAACGGTTGAGACTGGCAATAATCTGTTCTGAGTCGGCATCTGATGCCAATGTCTCGAGCCAGTCGCGCAGACTATCTATAACCATCATCGAAGCAATCTCTCCGTCATCAAGACCACCCATGCCGTCGGCAATAGCTGCGATAACAGGAGCCTCGACATCAAGGTCGAAGCGCGACTTGACAGGTGTGTCACATACAAGGGTGTTTTGAACCAATCCCAAATCTTCATTGTTGGTTCTTATTCTTCCTACATTTGATTCTGACGAGATGGTTATTTTCATATTTACTCAAATTTGAATTTTGCAAATGCAATCTGTATGAGATCACCGATGTTAACCTTGACGGCAGTGTTGGGTTCAAGTCTCTTCCCGTTGACAAAGGTACCATTAGATGAACAGAAATCTCGGATGTTCCAACATTTATTGTTGTTGTCAAAAACAATCTCTGCATGTTTTCGTGAGATGAAACGGATACTATTGAAGAAGACGGAAAATTCACCGGCACTGCGGCCAAAGGTGTACCGGCCTTGATCACTATGTAATTCAAAAGTTACCTGATGGTTGATTCCAACCATACGGTTGACGATTGGCTGTATCGTAGTGTTGCTAACACCGGATGATGCAATTTGTTCCGAAGTCTTTTCTGGAACTTGCTGATCTTCTCCAGACTCCTGTCCGGGTATATAGTCTTTAGCTAAAATGATGTTTCTGCTGCTGCAATTGGTGCAGAACCTGCCAGCTATGAAGGAATGGCAGTCCTTACATATTTTAAGTTCCTTACCGCATTGGTCACAGAAGAAACTGTCGTCCAACAGCTCAGCCTTGCAAAAAGGACATTTTTTCATGATGATTTATTTCATTTAATTGTTCTGTGGAAAGTTCTAGTTATTGTCGACAGGTATGTCGTTGGCTTTAATCAGTGTGAGATCACTGTCGTTGAATGATTCCATCTCAGCGACACGCTTGTCAAGATTACTCATTGCATCTTCGTAAAGGGTCTTTATCTCAGCCTTTCCAAACTTAGTGTGTGAGGTGAAATATACGGGTAAAGCGGCAATGGCTTCGGGTGTTATTGATATTCCGGATGATATGAGGTGATGGATAAACAGGCGTGATAAGTCGGCAGGAGTATAGTCGTCGAATATCATTGTATCCCGGAATAGGATAGAGAGTCTCGGGCATACAGAGGTCAGTTGTTTCCATTCGTCAGCAGTGGCAATCATTATATATATTGTACCTTTCATATCTGAGTTGATCTTCTGATAGAGATAGTTCTCCAGACGTTTCGGATTCTGATTGTCAAAGAACACGTGAATGTTATTGATGATAGCAAACTCGCCAGCTGCGTTGCTAAACGATTTGTCTTCAGCATCAGAGTCATAAACAATAGCACGGATGGTCTGGGCTAGGTCGATGTCATGAATATCGGTACTCGAGATGACAGATATCTCCTTGAAGATATTTGCCATGATATGAATAAATTCCCTCTGTCCTGTATCTGGATTGCCAATAAATGCAAATCTTGTTTTCTTATTTGTAAAAGGGCTCTTTGTCAGTTTTGCTCTCTTCCTGTCAAACTCAATCTGTTTGAGTACTTGAGCCATACTCTCCACAGCCTTGTTGCCGCCAATATATGCACTAAACTCATCCATCAGTTCTGTTGTGGCCTTTTCCATGGCGTGTTCACCTGTGATATCCGCGTAGGTTAGCACCCGTTGATCATCGGCCGTACATTTATTCTCGTTAAGCAGCGGCATCAGACGTTTACCTTGTCGCTCTTTTGCCATATTAAATATATTGACTACAGCCCCGGCATTACCGAACGAGTTGACGTTACGTGTCTCATAAATTTTTCTGAAGAATAATGAAATGTTCTTTTCTGCATAATCGTCCATTGTGAGATTATTCTTCTTGAGCAAATTTCGGAAGATAAGTTCCAGTTCATCAGGTGTGTAGTCTTCAAATTCAATGATACGGAAACGGCGGGCAAGTCCTGAATTCGTTTCCAGAAATTCTTTCATTTCTTTCTTATAGCCTGCCAGTACGCATACAAACTTTCCTGCGTCACGTGTTAATCTCTCCAGAAGCGTATTTATCGCCTCTTGTCCAAAGCTATTACCACCGCCTTCGCCTTTATTCAACGAGTAGGCCTCGTCAATGAACAGCACGCCTCCAAGGGCTGAATTGATGATGTTTGTCGTCTTGATCGCAGTCTGACCAACAACGCCTGCCACTAGATCTTTCTCAGTCACCTCCACAGGATTATTGCGGGAGAGAACACCTATTGACACGAGAATATCGGCCATTAGTTTTGCAACAGTCGTCTTACCTGTACCGGGATTACCCATGAAGATGTAATGAGGAGCATTCCTCTTTACTACCTCTCCAGTGAGCTTCGCTTTCTGTTCCTCCACTCTGAATGAAGCGATGAGACTACTTAATTGCTCTTTGATATTCTGAAGTCCTATCAATTTATTGAGGTTGGCAAGTGCCTGTTCCGGATCTAATACCTTCGGCTTCTCGAAAGGAATGTCATCAGGCATGATGGTGACGTATGACTCCTTCGTGAGTTGGTTTTTGGGTATGGTACGTAAGCGTGCAGCCTGACGGATCTGTACGCTCGAGAAGAGTTTTACCATTTCGCCTGCATTTCCCCAACTGTTGTCTTTGCGTTGGAGCATATCGGCTATCTTGCTTGACAGTTGTGTTTCTGTGCCGTTTGCCAGGCTGTATCCTTTCTTTTTTGCAATATTCTTAAAGATGTCAGTAAGTTCAGACTGGCTGTAGTCATCAATATTGATACGGTAAGTGATACGGCGTGCGATGCCGTCGTTGATACGGACGAAATCATCCATTTTCCTTGGATATCCGGCGAGTATTACTGCGAATTTTCCCGCGTCGTCCTCCATGCGTTTCATCAGTACTTCAACAGCTTTAGTCGCTTCTTCATCTTTTGTACCGGCATCGTTGACAGGGGCAAGTGCATAAGCTTCGTCGATAAACAGCACCTTACCCATAGCCAGATCACATGCTTTTGCCATCTCTTCGCCTGCACTGTTCATATATTGTCCAACAATGTCTTTACGTTCGCGTTCTATCACTTCCGGCGAACTAAGGAGTTTCATCGAATAGAAGATCTCTCCCAGTTTGCGTGCCACGGTGGTTTTGCCTGTACCGGGATTACCGGTGAGAAGAATGTTAAGCTTGATCGTCTGGTCTACGGGAAGACCGAGATTTAGTCGGTCATCCATGTCTGCCTTCTGTATAGCAATCTCTTTGACAAAGTCCTTGACTGCTGACATTCCTACAAACTCTTCGTCGAGCTTTGCAACAATATCATCGACAGACAGTTCCTTTAGGGCTTCTGCCCCTTCGATATCCTCGCGTGTGAGGATGTGATTATCCGCCAGTTTGTTTTTGCGTATACGTTGTGAATGGCGTTCAATGGCTTTACGGTAGGCATTAACCACTTCACGGGCATTCCCGAAATTTCTGGTTCGGGTCGCATACATCTTCTCGAAAAACTTAGGCAGGCACTCATCTGCATCTACGTCGAGCATGAACTGTTCTTTACCCTTAACGAGAAGGTTTCTAAATATATGAGTTAGCTCTTCGGGTTTATAATCTTCAAATTCTATCTTCTTGTTAAAACGGCTGACGATACCTGAGTTGGCATTCATAAAATCCATCATTTCCTTGCTATATCCTGCAAGTATACATACAAATTTCCCGCGTTGTTCCTCAACGGGTTTCAAGAGTGCGTTTATAGCTTCACGCCCGAAGTCATTATCCCCTCCTGTTGTGAGGGTGTAAGCCTCATCAATAAACAGTACGCCACCCATGGCACTTTCAACTACCGTGCGCGTTTGTGCTGCTGTCGCTCCTACGTATTGGCCTACTAGCTCATCACGTGTCACCTCAATAAGCTGTCCATTAGGAAGTATGCCTAGTGAATTAAGAATATCCGCAAAAACACGTGCGATCGTAGTCTTTCCTGTACCGGGATTTCCCGTAAAAATGAAATGGTCACCGAAGTTGGGGATGGCTTTCGGATCGTTTGTTTTTCGACGACATTCTTCGACGGCATCGATCAGACTGCGCACTTCTTTCTTGATGTTGTCTATGCCGACAAATGAGTCAAGACCTTTCATGATCTCCTCAGGTGTCGGTTCGTAATAGATCTCACCCGTGATGTCGTCGGATTCAGCCTTGGTATGGCCGTTCTTATACATGTGCTGTTGTATCAGGTTACATTTCTCAATGGCTTCGTAGGCATTTCGGAATATTATTTTGCGCTTGCGTATAAGTGCTTTAAAATAACCATATAATTTTTTGTCTGCCTCTTCGGATAAAACTATTTGCTTGACGGATAGTTCTCTACGGCAAAGTTGATACAGGTCGTCTACGGAGTAGTCTTTGAGTACTATCTCAAGACCAAACCTACTGATACCGCTACTTTTTTTCTCGAAGAAGCTTTCTACTATATTTGAAAGACCGGAAAAAATTACGATAGGATTTTCGTAGCTTTTCTTGATATCTCTCTTACCTTCACGTTGAAGATCTTCCATTCGGCTCAACAGAGAATCAATAGGTGAGATACTGTCAGTGTTGCTCATGAGAAGATGTACATTGTCTATAAAAAGTATAGAATTATGATATTGTTTTACATCATCGTCAGACAGACCTTCGAAGTTGGATGCGTCAATACGTTTCAGTTCCGGTTTGGTTATGATCCCGTTCGTAAAGAAGTAATTTTGTATGGTATCGACCAAAAAAGTCTTACCGGATCCAGAACCACCTAAAATAAGTATATTCATGTCCGGACGTGGATTTCCCCGAAGTTTCTCCTCCTTAAACATGTCAGCCCTCTCTATAATCTGGGTGAGTATATCTTTTTTCCCTATTACTGCTTGAAACAATTTCTCAGTAACGCTTAGAAGTTGTGTACCACACTTCCTACAGTATATAGCTTCTTCGCGGTTGTCGGCGTTGCATTTTTTACATATTGCCATTATATTAGTATTTACTACTTTCTGATTATTTTAATTTTTATTCTTTGAAAATTTGAAGGAAGTCTTCTTTCCTGTTTTATCATTTGTGTATTTTCCTATATAAGTGGTATATTCTTTATTAATACTACCGATCATGCGTCCATCCAGAATACCGTTATCGATATTGTCGTTCATCTCCAACATACACTTTTCTCGGTTGATAGCTCCTGAGAATGATTTATGTATGCTGTGCTTAAAGGTTACATACACAACGGCCTTCACTGAGTCGTCGTTCATTGTCGTGAACTTGATTGCAGCATTGTTTTTTCCGAATGTTCCTTCCCATACACCACTCAGCTCTTGTACTTCTTGAAATGTGGGTAATCCTTTACCACCTAGAGCGGGAGTTATATAAACCAAAAAACCAATGATTACTATGAGCAGGCTGATGGATGGCGTAAACCATTTTACCAGTTCCATTGTCTTTGTACGAAGTGTCTCGGTACCTTTAACAAGTGAATCCTTTTCCTTGTAGTCGTATTTGTCTAAAATATTCTGGAAAGCGAAGTGCGCAGGTTGTACATGCATGATGTCTGCATCATCATTGATAGCGATGAGCGACTTATATAATTTACCATCATAAGAGATGTTTTTTCGGCATGTCCAAAGGATAGAAAGAGCTATCATGAGTATAATCCCAGATAAAGCTATATTGAGTTGAAGAGGCATATACATGATCATTCCGTAGATGCCAAGTATAGACGCAGCTCCAATTAAGGCTCCAATAATGATTTGTCTTATTTCATTACGTTTGATACCGCCGATAATGATCATAAGAATACTTAGAAAGGCTCCAATTGCGGATCCTATAGCCACTAGGGTGACAAGATTCTTACTTATTACTGCTTTGTCGTACGTGATACCGTATTTCATGATTGTTGTTATAATGAATATCACTGAAATAAGGAAGATGGAGATAAAGCCAATTCTTGCTATATTGAAAAATGTAAACTTCCTCTTTAGGTGGTAGAGGTCGGTCAATATTGAACCTCTTGCCAATTCGAGCCGTTTCTTCGGTTCATAATCAGGGTACTTTTTGCCTATAAAAGCTAAGTCGTCATTGGCAAGTTTTTCGAAATTACCGAGTTTTGACAGGTCTGCAAAAGGATTTTCATGAAAAAAGATGCTTAGCCATGCTGTCAGATGTTCATCGTCTATCTCGTTTTTGAATTCATCCTTATCTATCTTGTTCAGATCACTTAGAGAAGTGATGCTTTTAGCTGAGTTTTTGAGCAGGTAACGTGGATTTTTGTCTTTGCCCATAAGTCCTTTAAGTGCCTTAAATATGGCAACATCTTCGGTGCAGGCAATGCAGCGCCTTCTGCCTTTTATTCCAACATCCTGATAGCAACTTTTTATGAATCCAAACATTTCTTCCACATCCTTGCCTTTCGACTTCAGGTAGTAGTACATTCTGTTGACTGCGATCCTTCCGTCATCAGCTATGAGAAACATTTGTTTTATTTCTCTTGACTTGATGGATCCATTTCCTGTCAGATACAATATGATGAGATCGTTAAACAAGTCCAAAATGTCATCGTATGTCTTATGACAGATACCTTCCTCACTAGGTAAAGTGAGTTCGTATGAACGATTGAGATCGAGGTTGTAAATGACGCACCAGTAGTCGAAGATCGACTTGCTTTCTGACATTTGCTCCTTTATTCTTAAGTATGCTCCTTCATCACGTGTCTTCAACCATTTTCCGAAAGATTCAGAGATAAGAGTATAAGCTATTTCTTTGCTCACAATGCATCTTTGATCGCGAAAATAGTTTGCGACATCATCTGTTGTATTGAGGCTTGCCGAAATCCCGTTGTTTTCATAGATGATGAAAGGAAGGCTGGGATTAAGCATGGCAGCTATCTCCCACTGTGGATTGTATAGGTTCCCAGCTACGATTCTCTTACATTCATTGCAGAGATCCTCTCGTCCATGTGACTGTAGAAAACAGTAGAAGTCGGATCCCATTTCTGTTATGATCTTGTCGTTGTTGGACAATTGTATCATATCGTTGCCTATTTCCTCAAGCGTTCGACAGGGTGTGTCATCGTGCCCATATAATGGCATGTCGGGATCCAATAGATATACCGAACGCATCACACAGGCATTGTCATCTCTTTCATTGTCAACAATTTCGTCAATGTTCGTACTTAGGTTGTCTCTGTTACATGCATGCAACCACTCCGAGACCTTTCCACGTTTTAAAATCCTTAGTGCGTAATATCTGTCTTCGGCCATGAATGCTGCAAGTTCTTCAGGGGAGTGAGCCACTTTACTTGAACTTTCATTAAAGACGAAAGGTTTATCATGGATAGCTATTGCCATGTCAGCCATTTTCAGTTTGCCTGTTGACCATTTGATAACCTCTTCAAATCCCCATCTGTTTTCTTCGTCAGGTACAGTCAGACCCTTGATGAGTAGGAGCAGATTGTCTGACAGGTCTTTAGGATAGGGCAGTTCACCTTTTGCCTTTTTTATTCTCAGGTCGAACACGCGATTCTTATCCATCTTGTCACCCATCTCTGCTCTGAATTTGCTTTCGCCCATCCAGATACTCATGAGCATGATGCCAAGGGCATAGAAATCTGTTTTTGTTGTCAGACGAACTTTGTTGCCATCGGCATTATACATTTCAGGCGCGTTGTATGTAGTCGTTCCGCTCTGTTTGGTATAACTGTATCCGTTTTCGTCAAGAAGGGTTGAAACGCCGAAGTCGGCAATGAGCAATGATCCTTTGTTGATATCGGTAAGGAAGAAATTCCCAGGTTTGATGTCTTTGTGTAAAATGCCTTTTTTATGGCATAAGTCAATACATACAGCGGCATTGAGTGCAATCTTACGGAAGGTGTCCTCGTTATGGTTGATGACAAACTGTGCTAAAGATGGTCTTGCAATATATTCCATAAGCTCGTATGTGAATATTGCCCCGTCATTCTTTCGTGTGCAGTTGCCAAAGCTATATATAGGTATAACGAATCCTGAGTCTCTGAGTGCTTTAACTCTTTCGAGAACTTTTGTATTAGGTTGGCGATTGCCTTTATATAGTTTGAGGGCGTAAGACTTATTGTTGTTATCGACTAGAATGATATCGGCTTCACCCGAATCTCCTGTTGAAATGTCATTAGAATATTGGTATTCATTCTCATCGATTATGTAAATAGACTCCGGACTATTAACATTCATGTCAACAAACGTATTTGTTTTTGAGCCGATGTTATCATCAACGCTGTCGTTAGGTACATCAGTCTTTTCGGGGTCATAGTCGTCGGGAATTTCCGTTTTATCCGCAACTTCTGTCTTGTCTGCGTCAAAATTGTCTGCTGGAATCTCCGTTTTATCCAGTTCAAAGTCATCGTCTGCTATTTCTGTAGCTTCAGAATCAAACATATTCTTCCTGTTGTCAATGTCTTTTTCTTCCATTTATTCTACGATGTTATTAGTTTGGTTAATGTCTAATCCATTTGATGTCATCGGTCTCAATCTCTTTGTATCTCCATTCTCCACCAAGCTTTGGCTTATCACACTCCTCAGGATTTTTATGTACGTATCCACAAAAATTGCATTTCCATCCTGCGGTAACTAATTCTTTTCCTTTGCTTACAATTCTTATCTTTCTAGCCGAACAGTAATCGCGTTGTAGTTGTGGTGTCGTTTGAGGATTTGGTTCGAAGCTTTTAAGAATTCTGGTTAGATCTGTGATTTTCTGATTGAGCGTTGTAATTTTCTCTTTTAAATCTATGTGGCTTTTTCTTTCGCTTGAAATTTGTTCTTCTGATGTTTTAGGAAGGCTACCTATGTTAATAACACCATTTTCAATGTTTTGTAACAAGACCTTGTATGAGTCTATCAGTTCTCGGTCTTCGCTACGGATCGTCTCGTCAGAATCAGATAGACTGTCATATAGTTGTTCTATCTTCTTTGCTAAAGATAAAGCCTGTTGGAATTTCGGATCACTTTTTGCCTTTTCCACCTCAAGTTGAGCATTCTCCGTGAGAGGTTCATGGCAATGATAACAAAAGCCACGAAAATTCATGGTGCCACATTTTGTACACCTTATGCCTTGTACTGGATTACCACACTCTGGACAGAAATTGTCGCCTGGAAATACTGGTGTTCCACAGAATGTACAGTGGTCGTCATATACAGGATATTTGCATTCAGGGCAAAGTTCCGCATCGGAGGGTACTATGGCACCACAATGACGGCATCTAATCCCTTCGGAAGATTTTTTCTGTTGTATATTGGCAGAATCTCTCCTCTCTTGTTGTTTGTGCAAAAATTGAAAGTCGTTCATAATTATATAGCTTCTCTTCTTTGTTTATAATAATTCTACATGACATACCGTTTTTCAGTAATATGTCGTATTTACAGTCTTCAATCGAACACAAAATTATAACTATTTTTTTGCAATCGCAATCTAATTACACAATTTAACACACTTGCCTGTATTTGTAATGCCGTTTTTTTGTATATTGGATTTCTGATATTTGTGTCAGTCTTATCAAGTATATCCGATGAGCTTTTTTCGTATCATCACGTATCACAAATAGTCTGGAACAACAATTATTTTGAATAAAAATATGCAAAAGACTAAAATTGTAGTTTGTGGACAAATTTTATAGTGCAGAATGTTAATAAAATAACTATATTTGCAGCACTTTTCCTCCTATACCTAATGGAACAACATAAATTGTTGGTAACGGAAAGTATCATATCAATTATTAATAGAGATGAAGCAATACATCATTATATTATTTGCAGTCCTTTCTATACCGTTATCTGCACAGACAAAGACGCAGAAGATTGGCGATTTCATTGAGTCAATATCCTATAATGAGGCTCAACGCGATGCGAAACGTGTTTTGCAGTATTATCCCGAAGGCCAGGATTTTGTGTGTGTCAATGGGAAAAATCGCTTTACGCGTGCTTTGTATTGTAACCATTCCGCTTATCGTATTGAAACAAGTGACCGGCCGGTATTCGCTATTTATAAACCGAAGAATTATCGTAGTGTGAGATTCCATGTCATCGTCGATGGAAAAGAGACTGCTCTTGATTCTACTGACTTCTGCGAAGCCCGTTATACGGCCGGTAAGCGTACTTATAAGCTTACAGACAAATCATGGAATAATGGAGAAATAAAAATCTCTGTGTTGCCTTTTTCAGACCGCGAAGGCGGTATATGGATGTTTTCAATACATGGATTCGCAAATAATATACAGTTGAAAGGGCTTATCTCAGAAATAACTAATTCTAAGCTTCGTCGTAATGGCGATATGTGTGCTGATCCTAATGGAAGCTTTGAGGCTCCTATAAATCCAAAACAGTTACAAACCTTTGCATGGAATGCTAATGGTACTACTTACGTTGCTGCTGATAGTACATCACTCCATGCACTCACTCTTCCTCAAGGTGAAGAAGAATATACTAAATGCGAAGATGCCCGAAACTATCTAGCCACACGTATCACTTTTGATACTCCAGACCCTTACATCAATACCCTTGGTGGCGCACTAACTATAGCCGCCGACGGTATATGGGATGAGAAAACATCAACATGGATGCATGGAGCTGTCGGTTGGAGAATGCCCCTTGCCGGCTGGAGAGCTGCTTACTCCGGTGATGTGTTAGGATGGAACTATCGTGCAATCGAGCATTTCGATGCTTATGCTGCCAGTCAGGTCATCGGTGTGCCTTGCACCATCTGTCATCCAACTCAGGATACTGCTCAAAATATGTCACGTGCCGTTGAGAAGTGGGGTACTCCGATGTACAGCAATGGATATATCTGTCGTAATCCGAAGAATAATAAGCAGATGCACCATTACGATATGAATCTTAACTATATAGATGAACTATTATGGCATTTCTGTTGGAATTCCGATACTGTATATATGCGTAAGATGTGGCCGGTTATCAAACGTCATTTGGCATGGGAGAAGATGAATTATGATCCCGATAATGATGGTCTCTATGATGCTTATTGCTGTATTTGGGCGAGCGATGCTCTATATTATAATAGTGGGGCTGTCACTCATTCGTCAGCATATAATTATCGTGCCAATAAGTTGGCGGCTCGGATTGCAGAGATATTGGGCGAGGATGGTAAACAATACAAGGACGAGGCAGACAAGATTCTCTCTGCGATGAACTCACGGTTATGGATTCCAAAGAATGGATGTTGGGCGGAATATCAGGATTTTATGGGGTTGAAACGCAAACATGAGAGCGCTGCCCTGTGGACTGTGTATACAGCAATCGATTGCTGTGCCTGCAGTGAAGAACAGGCTTATGAAGCTACCCGCTACATAGATACCCATATTCCTCATATCCCTGTTACAGCCAGAGGTCTTGAAGATAAAGATTATTCCACTGTATCTACAACTAATTGGATGCCTTATTCCTGGAGCATCAACAATGTGGCATCAGCAGAAGTAATGCATACAGCTCTTGCTTACTTTGAGGCTGGAAGGTCTGATGAAGGTTTCAGATTGATGAAGAGTAATATTCTTGATCAGATGTATATTGGTGACAGTCCGGCAAATTTTGGTCAGATTAGTTTCTATGATGCTGCCCGTGGTGAATGTTACCGTGATTTCGGTGATAATATAGGAATAAGTTCGCGTACGCTCATCAACGGACTTTTCGGTGTATTACCTGATGCGCTTTATGACCGATGTATAATACGCCCCGGATTCCCAAGCAATTGGAAACATGCCAAATTCACCTCACCTTATCTCATTTATACATTCAATCGTATTGATACTGCCGGAGTTAGTTCTAGGGACATATATACCATTGTACCTAAATTTCTGCAGCCCCTGAATATCCTGCTTAAAGTGAAGATGCCATATCAGAATGTAAAAAATGTAACAGTTAATGACAAACGGACTGACTACCGGCTGGACCATATCTCAGGAGAAGTCAGTATGCTTGAACTCATTATTACTGAAAGTGGAATGTCCAGAGTCGTAATAGAATGGGGTGGTGATAAGGCACAGAAAGTGATATCTGTTCCTTATAATTCTTTGACACAGAAGAAAACAGAGGGGTGTGACTTTAATGAGATAAAATCCGGTGACTGTCGGATGGTGAATATTGATAAAACATTGAATGCGAATGTATCTGGTATATTTAATAATAGATATTTGTCACCATTATCTCCTTATACCACATTGCGGATACCAGTGCAAGGTATTGGTGAGTGGTGTCACCCTAAACTTTCGGCATATATCTGTGATTCCGTACTCCGTTCTATGGTTAAAAAGAATATTTTACGAACGTCAATAGATATTCCGTTCCGTTCATTCAATAAAGGTAATAATATTGCTTACACTTCGCTTTGGGACAATTATCCGGATAGTGTTGTCATACTAATAAAAGGGAAGGCTAGTCATGCGTATCTGTTGATGGCAGGTTCCACCAACCACATGCAAAGTCGTATTGATAACGGCATTATCGTTATTACCTATCAGAACGGTTCCACAGATTCCCTGCATTTGGTCAATCCTGATAACTGGTGCCCAATAGAACAGGATTATTACGTAGACGGGAAGGCTTTCAATACACCATCACCACGACCATACCGTATTCACTTCGGAAGTGGTATTGTTAGTCGGGACTTGGGGCGTGACCTGAATATCAAAGGCGTTTACGGTAGGGAAATCCCTTCTGGTGCAGGTGAGATCTTAGACATGCCTCTGGACAATACCAAAAATTTAAAATCCCTTACCGTCAGGACTCTTTCAAATGATGTTGTTATCGGTCTGATGGGATTGACATTACAGAAATAAAAGATTACGAATCAAGAAAATATAAAATATGAAAACTTTTAAAATTAAACTACCATTACTTTTCGCTATTTTAGCGTTGTCTTTGACCGTATCTGCAAGTCAACTCACAGACAGATTATCTGCAATTAAGAATGTTGCAATGATTTCTGTGATGACCGATAGCGCAGGCTTTGCAGAGAAATATGAGATATTATATTCTCACCCTCTTGACTATAAGAAGCCAAAGGTAGGACAATTTAATGAGAGAATCATTTTGTGTCATGTAGGATTTGACCGGCCCACTATCGTAGTGACCGAGGGTTACTGGGCTACGTATGCAGAAAATATCAAGTATCGCGATGAAATATCAAAATTACTTAATGCGAATGTGGTCGTATGTGAATACAGATACTTTGGAAAGTCGATACCGCAACCGTGTAATTGGGATTATCTCACAGTAGAAAACTCCCTTAATGATATTCACGAGGTTGTGACATCCTTGAAAAACATCTACAAAGGGAAGTGGCTGGCTACAGGTATCAGCAAAGGTGGACAGACTACCATGTTTTACCGTGCATTCTTTCCGAATGATGTTGATGTATCTGTTCCTTATGTGGCTCCACTCAATAAGTCCGTTGAAGATGGCCGTCATGAACCGTTTATTGAAAAAATAACAGGTACTGAAGAGGATAGAAAGGCTGTTCTTGATTTTCAGTTGAAATTTTGTAAGCGTAAATCTGCCATTCTTCCATATTTCGAAAAACTTTGTAAGGATAAGAAATATGCATTTAATGTCCCGATAAGTGAGATCTATGACTATTGGATATTAGAATATTCGTTCGCTTTCTGGCAGTGGGGAAACAAATTGAGTGATATACCTGCTGATACATTGAATGATAAGTCTATGGCTGACTTTATGATGAAGTATAACGACCCTTCTTATTTTCAGAAGAATTCCGAATTTATTTCATTTAATGTGCAGGCTGCAAAGGAACTGGGTTATTACGGTTACGATACAAAACCTTTTGGTAAATATATGAAAACACTTAATACTAAGGATTACCTTAGGCGGCTCATGCTTCCTGACACCCTTCGCAATATACCTTTTGATAATTCTCTATATAAAAGGACAGTGAAATTTCTTAAGAAAAATGATCCTAAGATGTTATATATATATGGAGAGTATGATCCGTGGAGTGCTTCGGGAGTGTGCCAGTGGCTTGACACATCTAAAAAGCATAACCTTAAGATCTATGTTCAGCCTGGAGGCAGTCACCGTTCACGCATAAACAATATGCCCGACAATATGCGAGAGGAGATTATTAACCAGTTAAAGGAATGGATGCGGTAAACAAGAGGTATTGAACTCATTGGATATGAAAAAGATATTCTTAGTCGTATTTCTTAGAATGATGTTTCCATGTAGTATCATGGCAAACATCGTTTTTAACGATAATGTGTGTCTTAAGGTAACTTTAAAGGATAATGAATCAGCGGTGGTGAAAACAGCCTTCGGAATGTTACAGAGTGACTATCGTGGGGTGTTTGGTCAACCGATTTTGAAGGTAAAGGATGGACAGGTAATAATTGCCACGATAGGAAATAACACTATCGTAGAGAACAAAATAGGAAATAAAGTCGTTGACGAGCTGAAGTCGCATCCCGAAGGTTTCGCGATGAAGGTCATCTGTGATAAACTATATATTCTAGGAAGTGATAAAAGGGGGACAGCTTACGGTATTCTGGAACTATCCAGAATCATCGGTGTTTCGCCATGGATCTGGTGGGCTGATTCTCCGATATTAAAGAAATCATTACAGACGCTTGACGACGGATTTTCCAAGCTCGAATATCCTTCGGTGAGACTCCGTGGCATATTTGTTAATGACGAAGACTGGGGTATGACCCCATGGAGTTCAAAGACTTATGAACCAATGCATAAGAAAGGATCGGTGGGGCCGAAAACCCATGCCAGAATCTTCGAATTGTTACTTCGTCTCCGTGCCAATACTTTTTGGCCTGCAATGCATGCCGGCACAGTTCCTTTCTTTCTTATCAATGGAAATAAGGAGATTGCTGATAAATATGGCATTATAACAGGTTCATCTCATTGTGAGCCGATGATGTGTAATGCAAACGGAGAATGGAAATATCGCGGCAAAGGCGATTACAACTATGTGAGCAACCGTGAGAATCTTCTGAACTTTTGGGCGCAACGTGTTAAGCAACTTGCTGGCTTAGAGAATGTATACACACTCGGTCTGCGTGGAATCCACGATGGTCCTATGTTGGGTGCTAAAAGTGTCGGGGAACAGAAAACAGCTTTGGCAGATATTATAAAAGATCAACGCGATATGCTGGCGAAATATGTTAATCCTGAGGTGAAGAATATTCCGCAGGTATTCATTCCTTATAAAGAAGTGCTTGATGTATATAATGCAGGGTTGAAAGTACCTGATGATGTCACGCTGATGTGGTGTGACGATAATTACGGTTATGTCAATCATTTCCCATCGGCAGAAGAGAATAGTCGTAAAGGCGGTAATGGTATTTATTACCATGTGTCTTATTGGGGGCGTCCTCATGATTATATATGGCTCGCAACCATTCATCCCGCATTGCTTTACACCCAGATGAAGAAAGCCTACGACCATGGCATTCGTGATCTATGGATACTCAATGTGGGAGATATCAAACCTGCGGAATATCTGATAGAACTATATATGGATATGGCTTGGAATATAAATGCTATTGAGGATAACGAGAAGGGATTGCAGAAACATCTTGGCGACTGGCTTGCACGCGAGTTCGGTGATGCGAATGCAAAAGTTCTATTACCTGTAATGAACGAATATTATCGACTTGCATATATTCGGAAGCCTGAATTCATGGGTAATACCCGAGTCGAAGAGACTGATAGTCTTTATAAAATTGTGAAAGACTTGCCTTGGAGCAGGGAAACTGTAGAAGATCGCATCAGCCATTATACAAAGATAGAAAACACGGTAGTAGGATTGTCGAAAAAAATATCAGGAGACAAATACTCTTCTTGGTTTCAACTTGTTGAGTATCCTGTTCGTGCCGCTGCAGAAATGAATAAAAAGATGCTTTATGCACAATTAGCCCGTCATGGATTTGCCACATGGAGTCAGAGCGATGCAGCTTATGACACCATTGTTGCCATAACGAAGCTGTATAATTCAATCAATAAGGGGAAATGGAACAATATGATGGATTACGCTCCCCGAAATTTAAGTGACTTTGCCAAAGTCCCCCATATCTCAATATCTACCCCGATGGAGGAAAACAAGTTGCCTTCTTTTCTTTTTAATGGATATGAATATAGCAACTATAGAGGTGTAAAGCCAGTCTGTTATGGAATGGGTTATCAGAATGGTGCCATAAGCTTGTCTAAAGGCAGTAGTGTGACGTATCAATTATCCTCAACGGTCTCCGACTCTGTAATGATAGAGGTAGATCTGGTCCCTAATCACTCTTTTGCAGGTAAACTCATAAGATATTCTATCTCGATAGATGATATGCCAGCCCAGATTGTGGATTTCCATACAGAAGGCCGTAGTGAGGAATGGAAGATGAATGTGTTATGCAATCAAGCCATTCGATACACGACGCATAAAATAAGAAATCATCAACAACCCCTTGTAACCATTACTGCGGTAGATGATAATATCGTGCTAGACCAGATAAAAGTATGGAGTAAATAGCGCGTCAGTCATTTATTCACTTATTTTTTCCATTCATCAGTTTATTCAGAGAATGCTTGGGTTGTTTGATATCTGAAGGTATAGGCATGTTCGAGAATGTCTGAAAGTAAAGGAGGCACGACTCTTTCCAGCAGATGGCATTCTCCAACTGCTGTTGCAGTTTGTTTTCTACGGCAGCGAAGCGGTCGGCATCTACATAAGGTTGAACGCTATTCCATAATGACAGAAATAGATAAACCTCTTTCACACCGTTATCATACTTATAACACATCTCGTTCCACAATGTTTGTCCGTCTTTCATCTTATAATTCCACGGTACATGATGGAACCACAGCAGATACTGCTCCGGACATGTCTTTATGTTATCATAGATGCTATCGTAAGGATGACGGTACTGAGCAACGGCATTGCTACCTGTAGATGATCGGTCATAGCCTACGGCTGCATGATCCGCCTTATGGTAATATACAGGTTTCCACATCTCGGGAAAATTCTTTTGATTACCCCATGGTTCCGGACCATAGTGGTGGTCTGCTTTAAAAATATGGTGTAATCCTAGTGGCATCATATAGTCGACGGTCGCCTCCCGGCTGCTCATCATTATATCCTTGACGGGTTTAATCAAATCTTCATTATTAGAGAATGTTTGTCGTATCCATTCATCCGCAATCTGCTCGGATGTCATTGAGGGATTCCAAGCCAGTCGTCCGAAAGCATACCAGTTTGCTTGAGCAAAATCATGTCCGCACCAGTTGGTGTCATTTCCTATGTTTGCAACACCTGCTACAGCCTTCATGCTAGAAGGTGATACCTCATCAAAAAATTCCTTCCACATGGGGGATAAGAAAACCAAATGCGTTGACTGTCCCAGATACTCCTGAGTAATTTGGAACTCTGCCATCATCTTTGTTTTATGTAGATTGTCAAATAGGGGGTTATAGGGTTCACGAGGTTGGAAATCTAGTGGTCCGTTTTTTATCTGAATGATTACGTTATCACGAAACTGACCGTCTAGTGGCTTAAATTCCTCCACAGCTTGTTTTACGCGATCACCGTCATGATTGCCATAGACAAAAGCACGCCACATGATAATGCCTCCGTAAGGCTTGATAGCATCGGCTAGCATGTTTGCACCATCGGCATGCGAACGGTTGTAATCGCCAGGTCCGGGCTGCCCTTCGCTATTGGCTTTAACAAGAAAACCACCAAAGTCTGGTATGAGTGAATAAACCTCTTTAGCTTTTTCATTCCACCATGCTATGACATCTGGATTAAGCGGGTCGGCTGTCTTCGTATGCCCGATAACTTTCGAAGAAGCGAAGTTTATCGACAGAAACACGCGTATGCCGTAAGGACGGAAAATGTCTGCGAGAACCTTAATACGTTCCAGATTTTTGGAAGAAAGCATCTTCGGTGATGCATTTACATTGTTCAGTACCGTAGCGTTTATACCTATCGATGCATTAGCACGTGCGTACTCTTTATATCTGTCGGAAATATTACTCGGTAGATCTTTCCATTTCCATAGGGATTTTCCCGCATATCCGCGTTCAATGGAACCGTCTAAATTATCCCAGTGGTCGAGTATTCTTAGAGAGTAAAATGGCGTTTCGCTAATATCGATATTATTAAGATTTTCGTTTGTTGCTTGACGTCTTAATAAGTCGAACGCCCCGTAGAGTAATCCTATAGGCGATTTCGCTGACAGGGTTATGTCTTTGCTGTTACTGCTGATACAGAATCCCTCTTCACCTTTAGAGCAGTCTTCTCTGATTGTTAATGTGATGGGAACTCCCTTCCATGCCTTTTGCAGTTCGTCTACGGCAATTGTTGCTGTCTGCGATTTGTTATTACATGTCACGCTGGCATGATTACTGGTGTCATTGCGCAGCCAAAGTTTACTCCCGTCCTCAGCGGAAATTTGAATAACGAAAAGCAAAAAAATTATTATAGATAAATATTTTCGTTTCATATTCTGCAAAGGTATAAAAAGTTTTATTAATTATATTCGTTGTTTTTATAAATATTATGGATTTCGTTTATCGTCAGTCTAAAAACATCTTATTTTATTTATTTATAGTATTAATTCGCAAAAATATATGATTGTTTTTAATTATGTTTGTTATTTAATCGACACAAAAATACAAATAATATCGCTTTTTAGGATCCGCCGAATTAGTTATATTATATTTATTTAACTAATTATAAATATTTTATAACGTTTTAATTTTATTCTTTTAAGAAAAAAGTTGTTTTTTGTATTGAAATGAAGTGTATTCCACATGATGTATCAAATCTTAATTCTGGAATATATTTTGTGTCGCTATTTGTTGATGGAAAGTTAACCGATTCTTGCAGGTTGATAAAAGAATAAAGTACTGTATGGAGAGACGTGAGTACATTTCTCTACGCATATTAAACAAAAGTAAAAGTATGAAAACAAAAACATTTTTGATATTGTTGGTATTTTGTCTATCGCTTTCTTCTTTGGCAGAAGATACGTACAAGCTGTTGTTGACAGATGGAAAAGTATGGAAATGTGCAATTGTTAATGCTTCAAGTCGAGAAGTTACAGTGGGCTATTGCACGGTGTCTGTGTGCGGTGATACTATTGTAGGAGAACGTGTCTGCCGTAAAATTTGTGTGTCTGATGATTCTCATGCAACTTGTAATAGGTATATTGCTGCATATGAAGAGAATGAAAAAGTTTATAGAGTAAACGAAGATGGTACGGATTATCTCTTGTTTGATTTTGGACTGAAGAAAGGAAATGATATAAACGTAGGATATGTTTTAGACAAAGATGTGATAATAGTAAACGGTCAGTCTCGAAAAAGACTTATGATTGATTCTGGCATAGATGGTTTAACCTCCGAATCCGATTATTGGATTTATTATCTGGTTGAGGGTATCGGAGTCAGCAAAGATGAATTCATCAAATTGGAAATCACTACCGGCGATGAATATTGTTGTTTGTTATCGTGCTTTGAAAATAATGTTTGTGTATTTACAAAAGAAGACTTTACACAAACTCCAACAGGTATTGTTCCCGTAAATATGATTCGACAGCAAAACACATCTTTATACAATATACAAGGCAAGAAAATTACTTCTCCGCAAATAGGAGAGATTTATATAAATGATGGAAAGAAATATTTAAAAAGCTGGTAACCCTGAAAAAATTGTCTCATCACATTGTATATAAATCCTTCATTATACACAAAATCATTCGTTCAAATTTATAACTAGGTATTTATAAAATGTATATGCTTCGTTTCTTGTCTCAAAAAAAGAGGGCTTTACTTTGGACGTTAGTCATATCAATTAGAAAACACAAGGAATAGTCAGTAACTGATACATTAGCGTGCTGGCCATTCGTTGGTGTCCTGCATCGTTAGGGTGTAGACGGTCGGTAGCGCTATCGTGGAAATATTGTGAACATTCGTCAATAAGAGGATAAAGTCCACTTAATGCATTCATATCAATAACAGGCACCGACCATATATTTCCAGCTTCCTTCACAGCTTGTACATAACTGCTGAAATACTCACCACATTCATTTTGGTATTCCTCTGTAGGTTGAATATTCTTGTCATTGAAATTGGCCTGCGCCCTATGAATAGGAGTGAGGAGAACAATCTGTTTGGTGGGGAATATTTTCTTCAAAGTACTGAGAGCTATATTGATACGCCCCCGATAAGTATCCTTTGACATATCCATAGTCCTTTTCATTCGACTTACGACAGCCTTAGGTTTGTGTACTGCTGCCAGTACTTTAGCACTGTCTTGTGAATACCATTCACCCATGGGCACTGCAGCATTAAAGTCGTTAGTACCGATAAAAATCATGATGGCATCGAAGTTGTCACCATGTTGTTGCTTCAGTTGCTCAGCTTGATGAGGAATGTCATTCCACTGGCGTCCGCTGACAGCATATACAAAAGGTGTGATATTCAGCCACTCTTCGAGAAAATTCCAATAATGTTTTTTTGAGGCATTGTTTTTCGGATCAGTGATTGAATCTCCAAGATAAGCTACGCGCTTTCCCTGCCATGGATGTTGAAATTTAATTACAGGAACTGCCGGAATTGTAAGCAATACTGCCAGCAGAATACATAAAATCTTTTTCATCACGATATGTTTAGTATGTTTAATGGTTTTTTATTTTGGTATCATGCTCAGAGAGCAGCACTTATCTGTTTAAGTTGTTGTTTCTCTCATCTGATGTCATATCCATGGCAATGTCGAACATTTTCTTTTTCACTCGTTCTACAAATGTCATGTGATGTGGTTTTGAATTTATCTCATTCAGAGTTGAAGGAATGTCAGGAGTCGTATCCGACGGGTTTGTTGTCTGATTGTCATAAAAAGGTGCTGTTTCCCCTTCTGGACTATCCTGTCTCTTTGCATCCGTATCTTCAATAATTCTCAAATCGTCATCAGCATATTCTTCCGTATTAGTAGAATCTTCATCTTCTGTTTCGTTATTTTCATCTGAGATACTGTCGGCCTGTTCCTCAGTTCCTGTCTCCACTGTGAAAGGAATGTCTTTATGTATATCCGAATTTTCCACTCTCTTGGAAGGATATAACTCCATCATCATTTTCTCGTAGAAGACATCGTCATCTGCTTCATCCTGTTCAGGGTGCATACTAATAAAATCTTCAAACCCTGTTGCCAGTATTGTCACTTTTGCATCTTCTCCAAGCGTGTTGTCATCAGAAATACCCCATATCACCTCAATGTCTGGGTTCAGTTCTTCCATGAAAGCGTCAATCTGCTGCATTTCCCTAACGTATAGAGGAGCTTTTCCGCTTGTGTAGATATTGAATAATATACGTTTGGCCTTGTCTATGTCGTTACCGTAAAGAAGTGGAGAGTCAAGTGCGTCAATGATTGCCTTTTCAACACGATATTCACCGTTAGCGCGTCCCATTACCATGATGGCGCCACCGCCCCTACGCAAGGTGGTTTCGACATCACAGAAGTCAAGATTGATGTCTCCCTCTACCGTGATGAGTTCCGAAATGCTCTTGGTGGCATTGCTCAAAATCTGGTCGGCTTTTCTAAAAGCATCCTTTATGGTTACTTTCGTATCGGCATAGATATCACAAAGTCGTTCATTGTTGACGATAAGCAGAGTATCTACATTTTTACGCATCTCTTCAACTCCTTTTAAGGCTTTGATAATTTTCTGTTTCTTCTCAAAAGAAAACGGGATGGTAACGATACCTACGGTTAATATACCTTTTTCCTTCGCGACGCTGGCAATGACAGGTGCTGCCCCTGTACCTGTTCCTCCCCCCATGCCGGCAGTGACGAAAACCATTTTGGTTCCGTCATCGAGCAGGTTTTTTATGTTGTCAATACTCTTTTCAGCAGCTTCACGACCTTTCCCCGGATTAGCACCTGCTCCAAGACCTGTATCGCCAAGTTGGATTTTTATGGGGACAGGAGATTTCGACAGCGACTGGCTATCGGTATTGCATACGGCAAATGTTACGTTGACAATGCCTTCGTTGTACATATTCCGTACCGCATTGCATCCGCCGCCTCCAACACCAATGACTTTTATGATATTCTTCGACTTATCCTGCATCGGACCGAAGTCGAGCAGATCGTTATTGAAATCTATCTCCATAGCATAATTTTAATTTTGATGCAAAAATAATAAATAATTCTGTCTATTTACTGTTTTCGTTAGTCTTATAATTAAAATATGTTTTTCATGCCGAAAATTATGAAATCTTTCGTTAGAAATAAGGTGGGGCTGTCTCCCGACAACCCCACCTTCAAAACTCATATAATAATACACGTACGATAATGTATATTCCCTTTATTTTATTAATACCTTCTTGGAACTCGCTGTTCCGTCAGAGAAACGTGTAACGATAATGTTTATACCTTTTTGCAGCGATGTGGTCTGCTTTCCGTCGATGGTGTAATAAGATGTGCCCGTGACGGTCTTGAGTGCCTGAGAGAATGGAATATCCTCAATGGCTGTCGGAACTGAAGCTCCGAAATCATCGAGACAGAAATAAGAAGGTGTGTTAAGTCCGTAGGTACCTGTGTGGCTTCCTGTCATTGTAAATGTTATATACCTGACATTGCTTCCCATGTTAGAAAAATTGAACCACGTCCAATCGGTTAGATAGGTATGTTCCGACTCTATCGAAGAGCGGAAATCAATCAGATAAAGACTATCTTTGACTGTGGTACCGTCTGCATTAGTGGCTGTGGCTGTGAGTAGAAGCCAGTCTCCGGTAACAAAGTCTCCTTCATAACTGTTACCGCCTCTAGCTGCAGAAACTATGTAAGAAGTATTGTTAATATAGCAACCGGTGATGGCTGTCCCATTTACAGTGTCGCTCATAAACGCCTGACATTTATTGTAATCGCTGATGTATGCTACTGCAAACTGCTGTGAACCGTTAACACCCGAGCCTGATGCACTGTTGAATTCTTCGCCGCCGTAAACCCACGTACATGCAGTGTCTGTGGATTTGCTCACCCCAAAGTTACTTCCATATCTGTATTCATATCCATAGTTCTGTATTTCGGAATGATTCGAAAATAGATACGATCCGCTTTTTATAAGAGTGTCCGGGGTATTGAAATTTCCTTTCCAGTAGTTTCCCGATGGAATATAGAAGTCTTCAAACGTTGCTACATCGACAGCAGAGGCGTTTGATGTAACGAATATTGCAGCTAAGGCTGTCAAATAAAGTATTTTTTTTGTCATAAAGCAGTATAATATTTGGATTTGTAATCTTTTAATATCTCAGGATGAAAAATGTTGATCAGATCTTTCAGCAGGCGTTCCGGATGAAATGGGGCATCTTCATAAAATGGTACCATACCTGTATTACAACAGAATACCTTGTGCCTGTTGACGGCATCAAACTGACTATATATAGGGTCGAGAGATACAAGTGAACCATAGTTGAGTGTGGTTTCGTTATTATATTTTATCAGCCAGAAGTCAGCATGATGACAACGGTCAAGCACTTCCTCAGGGGATATTGATATTGAGCCACTTTCAGTATGATCCGCGAAAAGATATTTTGCCCCGGCATCATGTAGAAATATTCCTATTGTACTATTCCCTCCAGGTATCATCCATGTGGCTCCGCTTTTCATATCTGCAAAGACTGTAGGGCGTGTTTTTACTTTTGTTCTCAGAGCCGTTGATTTATACGACAGGTATTCTTTCTCTATCTTTTCGAACATAGAGTCCGCTTGAGATTCGCAACCGTAGAGCATTCCGTAGAATTTCATCCATTCGGCACGACCAAGAGGTGATGTCTCCATATAGTCGGCACATTCGATGATAGGAATCCCGCTTTTGTCGAGCTTTCCGTAACCTCCATTGTCTTTGTATGGTGACAGAAGTATGGCATCTGGGTTATTTTCAATCATCTTTTCGGCATCAGGCGTCATACTGTTGCCGATATCGGCGATTTTTCCTTCCTGAAATAGTTTGTGCATGGATGGCATCATGATATATTTTAAGTCGCAAACTCCTGCAATACAGTTGAGTTTTCCCCATTCGCCGAGCAATGAGCAGTGGACAGATGAGTAGACGATAGTGTGGCGCAAGGGAGTGCGAACCAAAGTACCCTCAGGCATGGGTGAGGGTAGTGGCGATTTTTTCCCGACTAAGATATATTTGTGTAGTGTGCGTGTGGTGTCCCATGGGTTAATAATATCTGCGGAAACGTATCCGTCATGTTGTTGCATTCGCAAGTATGAGGCATAATGCAAATGAATGATACTGCCATTATGAGATGAATGACTGCGGCATGACGATAATAGCGATACCACCAAGAGTATAGCGCATATTATGCTGTAACGGGCCGACATTATTTCGGCATTGAATATATATGTCTTTTTAATCATTGTGCCCTGTTTTCCTTGCATCGAGGAATTTAAGCTATTAATATATGTAGGCAGGTCTTCTGACTTGTTCCAACTGCAATAGCCTTCCCGCCGATACCGGCAGTGGCGTAGATAGTTGCAGTGCATAAAGGAACTTACAGCTGCGAGACAGTCGGAGAATTACACTCCGTTCCCTTTTTAATCGCGCTTAAGCGAACCTTGAATGCGGCAAAGGTACAACAAAATTTTGAAAATCAGAATAAAATGTTTTTTATTTTGTATTTTATTCGATTTCTGGTAACTTTTTTCCATTCAAAGAAGTTTCTATGTCTCCATTATTCAAATAAAAATAGATTTTTTATTTGGTATTATGTTCGACTTTGTGTAACTTTGCATGCTCATAATCAAAGAATAAATGATCTCAGTTGAAGGATTAAAAGTAGAATTCGGAGTAAAACCATTGTTTAGTGAAGTTGGATTTGTCATAAATCCCAAAGATCGTATCGCTCTAGTTGGAAAAAACGGTGCGGGGAAATCCACGATGCTTAAGATTCTTGCCGGTTTGCAGAAACCTACCGCAGGAATCGTTGCTGTGCCTGACAGTGCTACAATAGGTTATCTGCCGCAGGTAATGATACTGCAGGATGATACGACCGTGAGGGAAGAAACCAGGAAGGCTTTTGCTAAAATGTTGGAGCTTAAGGATGAAATTGAAAAGCTTAATCAGCAGCTCGCTGAGCGAACTGACTATGAAAGCGATGGATATCTGCAACTGGTGCAGAAGTTTACCAGCGAGCATGAACGTTACTTGATGATTGGTGCAGAGAATTATGAGGCGGATATTGAACGCACGCTTGTCGGACTTGGTTTTGAACGTACGGACTTTGAACGTCCTACAAGCGAGTTCAGTGGTGGATGGCGTATGCGTATCGAACTGGCAAAAATTTTGTTACAGAAACCAGATGTATTGCTGCTTGATGAGCCTACTAACCATCTTGACATAGAGAGTATTCAATGGTTGGAACAGTTTCTTTCTCAGAGTGTTAAGGCTGTTATGCTAGTCAGTCACGATAGAGCGTTTATTAATAACGTATCCAACCGTACTCTTGAGATATCCTGTGGTAAGGTTATTGATTATAAGGTGAAATACGAGGAGTACGTTACTCTGCGTGCTGAGCGCCGCGAGCAGCAACTCCGAGCCTATGAAAACCAACAGAAAGAACTTGCAGACATGAAGGACTTCATTGAGAAGTTCAGATATAAACCAACAAAGGCTGTGCAAGTACAAAGCCGCATAAAACAACTAGCAAAGATAATACCAATCGAAGTGGATGAGGTTGACAGCTCGGCCTTACATCTCAAATTTCCCGCAGCTCCTAGGAGTGGAAACTACCCTGTGATTTGCGACGGTGTGAGGAAAGATTATGGTGCGCATACGATATTTAAAAATGTGACACTAACCATCAGCCGCGGTGAGAAGGTGGCATTCGTAGGAAAAAACGGTGAGGGAAAATCCACTTTAGTCAAGTGTATTATGGGCGAAATTCCATTTACAGGTGATCTGAAGGTGGGACATAATGTAGAAATAGGCTATTTTGCTCAGAATCAGGCTCAACTATTGGATGAGAATCTGACGGTTTTTGAGACTATCGACAATGTGGCAAAAGGTGATGCACGTCTTAAAATAAGAGATATTCTCGGAGCATTTATGTTTGGAGGTGAAGCTTCGGACAAAAAAGTAAAAGTGCTCAGCGGCGGAGAACGAAGCCGACTCGCTATGATTAAACTGCTTCTTGAACCAGTAAACTTGCTTATACTCGATGAACCGACTAATCATCTGGATATGCCATCGAAGGATGTTCTTAAAGAAGCCATAAAAACATTTGAAGGTACTGCCATCATCGTGAGTCATGATCGTGAGTTTCTCGATGGTCTAGCAACTAAGGTATATGAATTCGGAGGAGAAAAGGTGAAAGAGCATCTCGGCGGAATTTACGATTTTCTACAAAGTCATAAGATTGGGTCTCTCAATGAACTAGGAACACAAGCAAATGCTACTGAGAGAGTCACTCCCATAGTAAAAGAAGAGAATAAAATATCTTATGAAGAACGTAAGGAATCTGGTAAAAAGAAAACTAAAGTGGAACGAGTTGTTAAGGATTCGGAACGTAAGATAGAAAAGATGGAAACCTATATAAAAGAACTCGATAAAAAAATGTGCACGCTAGAAGGTGCTTCAGATATGAAATTATGTAGCGAATATACTGCTACAAAGAGAAAACTTGATGCGGAAATAGAGAAATGGGAACGACTTTCAGTAGAACTGGAGTCGCTCTAATAGTTTACTTCCTATATGAACTTATTAAACAATAATTTGAATTTATAAAATTATGAGAATGAAAAGTCTTTTTTCATTGATTGCGTTTACATCGGCATCTTTGGTGTCGTCAGCCCAAACGCCTTTAAAATCAGGGCTCGACAGTGGCTATCTAAACAAGGAATGCAGCCCGAAAACTGATTTCTACGAGTTCGCCTGTGGCGGATGGATGAAAAGTCATCCACTACCTAGTTCTTATGCTCGTTTCGGCAGTTTCGATAAACTGCAGGAGGATAACAATAAACGTATAAATAATATTCTTGGAGAACTTCTAAAGAATGTGTATAATGAAGGTACAACTGAGCAGAAACTAAGTGACTTGTACAAATTGGCTATGGATTCGGATAGACAAAATCGTGAAGGCGTAACCCCTCTGTTGCCTATTTTGAATAAGATTAAACAGGCAAAGAACACTAGTGAATTGTTTGATGCCAGATGCCAGATGTTTAAATATGGTTTCCAGACTTTTTATTTTTCAGGTCTTGGTGCCGATGAAAAGAACAGCAGTCGGAATATCATGGTCGTGGGACAAGGAGGTTTGACTTTGGGACAGAAAGAGTACTATCTTGATAATGATTCTGCAACAGTTTCAATACGCGAAGCATTCAAAAAATACATAGTAAGAATGTTTAAACTTTCAGGCTTCAGTGAGAAATCTGCTCAGCAGAATATGAAATATGTGATGGAGATAGAAACCTCATTAGCAAAGGCTTCAAAATCGCAAGCTGAATTGCGTGACGTGGAGGCAAATTATCATAAAATGTTACTCGCTGATATAGAAAAAAAATATCCACATATACACTGGCTGAATTTTTTCAATAAAGTTGGTGTTGTTACGCCTTATGTTCAGGAAATCAATATGTGTCAACCGGATTTTATGAAAGAGGCCGATACTATGATTTCAAAACTTTCACTTGCGCAGTATAAAGCGTATCTGCTTTGGAATGTGATTGACGCTTCTGCACCTTATCTCGGTGATAAAGTGTCGGCAGCTCATTTCGATTTTTATGGAAAGGCAATGAAAGGTCGTAAAGAAGACTATCCACGTTGGAAGAAGGCCGTAAATATTGTACAGAGTATGATGGGAGAGGCCCTAGGTAAAATGTATGTTGAACGCTACTTCCCCGCATCTTCAAAACAGCGTATGGAGAAACTTGTAGCCAACTTGCAGTTGTCACTGAAAGAGCGGATCAACGCTCAGGAGTGGATGAGTGAGACTACAAAAGCAAATGCAATAGATAAACTCAACCACTTCTATGTAAAGATAGGCTACCCAAACAAATGGCGCGATTATACTGACCTTACCATATCAACCAAATATTCATATTTTGAGAATGTTCTCAAATGTTGTGAATTCCTTACAAATAAAGATATTGAAGAGAAAGCAGGAAAACCTGTGGACAGGGATAAATGGGACATGACACCGCAGACAGTGAACGCTTATTATAATCCTACGACAAACGAGATTTGTTTCCCTGCAGGCATCCTGCAAATGCCTTTCTTTGACCCAGAGTCCGACGACGCTTTCAACTACGGTGCAATCGGTGTTGTAATTGGTCATGAGATGACTCACGGATTTGATGATCAGGGACGCCATTATGACAAAGATGGAAATATGAAAGAATGGTGGACTGCTGATGATGCAAAGCAATTTTCGGCACGCACAAAGGTGTTGGCTGATTATTTCTCAAACATCAATGTCCTTCCCGACTTGAAAGCAAATGGTATTTTGACTCTAGGTGAAAATTTAGCCGATCATGGAGGCCTTCAGGTCTCTTTAAATGCTTTGAGAATAGCCACAAAAGATGCTCCACTTCCCATCGTTGACGGTTTTACCCCCGAGCAGCGTTTCTTTCTAGCTTATTCTGCTGTATGGGCTAATAACATCACAGAGAAGGAAATTAGAAGCCGCACGAAGAGTGATCCTCATTCTCTTGGCATGTGGCGAGTAAACGGTAGTCTTCCTCATGTGGATGCTTGGTATTCTGCTTTTGACATTAAATCCGGAGATAAAATGTTTATTCCGAAAGAAAAAAGACTCTCACTTTGGTGATTAAATTATTAAAACACGAAAAAGGTGTAATAAATTCATTTTTATTGCACCTTTTTTTTGTATTTATATATTTTTTCATATCTTTGCACTATTCATCAACAGACAAAAACAAGTATCAGAATGCAGAACGATATAGAGAAAAATCACGATACTGACTCTCAGCAGATAGGTCTTGAATCTTTGACCCTCCAGAATACAGATGAAGTGGAATATTCTCAACAGATGCAAATGCAGCATCAGGCAGAAGATGCTGTATGTCACAATTGTGGTGCCATGAACGAGAAAGATTCCACTTTTTGTGCCTCTTGCGGTTCTTCACTTGGGGCTACCTATTGTCCACATTGTGGAAATGAGATTGATATGAATACTGATTATTGTGAGGTATGTCATCATTACATCGCTCCGAATGTTTGTTCTTTCTGTGGCTCCCATTTGGTGGAAAATGATGCTTATTGTCCTGAATGTGGTTCTTCACGTGGTGGAATTGTTTGTCCTGTTTGCCATACCCTTAATGAATTCTCTTTCTGTAAAAGGTGCGGAACTCCGCTTACCGAGGAAGCAAAAATGGCACTTGAAACAATGAAGGAAGATAAGACATACATGGAATTGGTGAAAATCGCTGAAGAATATTCAGAACTTGATAACCACTTGCCTTATAACGACAAAGAGGATAAAGTAAGTGAACAGGTCTGTGATGAATTGCGCAAAAGAGTACTTACCCTTCTCGCTGAAGAAGATGGAAATTTAGAACCTCAGATATTGCCAAAGGCATCAAAACGCATTGATGCTAATGAGCTTAAACATTTGAAAGAGTTTAAACAGTTGCAAATTTCTATGCTTCTGGAGAAACTTCAGATGCCGCAGATGCCTTCGTCTGCAAAAGCACGTAACTATGCAATGGCTACAAAACCTGCAGGGTTACGTCTAGGATGGATCTGTAACTATAAGAATGCCTTGCATTCAGGTCCTTGTGCATGCACCAAACCTCAATTGGGCGGAAAGTGGGTTGTCTTAAACGGGAAAAATGAAAAGACAAACGAAGAGAAAATCTTTTGATATGGACGATACTTTTCAAGGAAATAATACAAAAATAGATACGGAGGATGTCGGTTCTTTGTTGAGAAAAACTATTGTAAATTCGTCTGAAGCTGATAAAACAGCTGCTGATGTTATAAGTGAAAAGACATTTCCTTCCATAGCCCATGTAAATGGTAAGGATAGAACTCTAAAGGAGGGCGATGGGAAAAAAATAATTCCGGTGAGTGATACTGTCAACTCAAACTTCCTACTGAAAGGCAAACTCTTTGAAAATATAAGATGCCTGTCTGATTCTTCAGGTGAAGCACAGATATTTCTCGTTATATTCGAAGGTCACGATTATGTCTTGAAATTATATTATCCGAATTATAAATGTAAAAAGCAACTAGTTCAGCTATTGCAGAACATAGATTTTGAAATGATTATCAAAATTTATGATTTCGGAAAAACATATATAGACGGTTGTCAGCGCGATTATGAACTAATGGAGTATCTGACGGGTGGAACGATGAAAGATTATAAGTTGGATGGTGACATGAAACAATTTAGAAGACTTGCTCTTGAGGGGGCGTCTGCCTTAGCTTATTGTCACTATAACCGTATCATTCATAAAGATATAAAACCATCTAATTTTTTTTTCCGCGATAAGACTCATAGAGATATCGTTTTAGGGGACTTCGGTATTTCTTCTCTCGGTAAATCGGATTCTGATATTCTTTCATACCGTACTACACAGGCTAGAACTCCAGCTTTTGCTGCACCAGAAATGTATAACGACGTTATTGACGGGGAAGTGGAAATTAGTCCTGCTGTAGATTATTACTCTTTAGGAATTACTCTTTTCTGTCTGTGGCTAGGTCGTAACCCGCTGAGTAGCAACGAGCGTGAGATGATGCGCCAAAAGAATGAAGGTCGTCTGCCACAGATTAATGAACTTCCTGCAAGGGTGAAACTGATTGTGCAGGGGTTGACTTCTGTTAATCCACAACATCGTTGGGGATATGAAGAGGTGGAGAGATGGTTTAAAGGTGAAAATGTTGAAATTGATACGTCATCGCCATTTTTAAAATATAAGAGTTTTATTGTCGACCCCGACCGCAACCTTATTGCAGATAATGTGCACGACTTAGTTCCGCTACTCTATGAGAATAGAAAACTAGGTATGTATTATTTGTACAACAAACGCCTCAGTGCGTGGTTTGAGGAGTGCGGAAATACAAAATTGCACGCTGAACTTAATGATATAGTAACACGACGTTATCCTGTGGATCAGGAAGCTGGACTAATGGCTACTGTATACTCTATGGATCCTGAATTTCCTTATTACGATATACACGGAAATGCCCATGATGATATTCATGGGATAGCAATGGCCTTATTGGGATATCAGAGCGAATATGCAATATCACTCCGCAATCCTAATGATCTACTTTTCATCTATCTTGAAGCACATTCAAAATGTAATATTAATCGTATTCGCTCTTATTTTACAGGTAAGAATGTGGATGGTCGTGTAGCTATATTACGTGTTGTTTATGAAATTGATCCCGACGTACCGTTCTTACCAAAACACCCATCAACCACTTTAAAGGACATATCTAAGTCTTTTGGAACATTCGATTGCTCGGATGATGAATGGAAGAGTCTTTGTGATGGTCGGTTATTATCTTGGATGTATAGTCACACGGACAATTCTGCATGTGAATCAATACGGATTTTTACAGAAGGAAAAGAGTATACACGTGCTTTCGGTTACAAGATTATGTATAATTTAGACCGTGATGCTGCATTCGACTTGCGTGATGCTGATACTCCTGACAAAATTGGTGAACTCCTTAATATCCGACTGCAAGAATCCGAACAGATGAATGATGATGAATTCAAAAAGCATATCGACGATTATGTTGGTCCGGAAGGTCGTTTGTTCTTCTTTGCTCAACTTCATGGATGGTACGAACTGGTATCCAACGGACGCAGATGTCTGGATTTGAGATCGGATGAGAATCGTGACCGACTATGTACTTATGACTTTAAAACTGCAACTTATAAACTTTGTGTTTTGCTTGGTGTTACTCCTACTTATCTGCTGCAGGATGGAAAAATGCTGGATAATGGGCTTAAATTGGAGAAAAAAGATATGAGGCAGATACGATCAGAAATACGCAATGGTAATTTATGCCAGTGGCTTTCTATCTTCTATCACGAAAATCCTGATGCCGACTTTACTGAGACGTATAGCTATGAGCGTACTCTTGAAAAATATCTGCTAAAGATCGGGGATTTTGACATAACACAACCTTATTATAAAAGGTTCGTTGCGGCAAAAGAGGATACGGATAAGAAAAACCGTGAGACACATGAGATATGGCGCAAAGCCAATATAAAGGAGAAAAATTGGAAATTATCGTTTTATGCGCTAACAGCAGTATGGCTTCTCTCATTTATTATATTTGGAATCTCTAATAAACAGTTTTTCGTCGACCATGTTTTGTGGACTGTTGGAGTGCCTGTGGGTATTTGCTCTGGTGCTATAGTGAGCGTGAGGATATTCTTTAGAGGTTATGGTTTCCTTATATCTTTATTATCTGGATTAGTTGGGGTGCTTTCTGCGTATATACCTGCATTTATTCTGAGGACTGTTTATGATGCAGTTCCTGCACTTCTAACAGTAACGGTTGTCTTTTTGACGCTAGTTTACGCTGCTATTTGTCATTTTAGCGATTGGAGCCAGAATAAGACTGATACTAGCAAGTTAAGTGAGGCTCTAGATGATGATATCAATTCAACACTTATAGAACCTCTATATTATACTTTTAAGACGAAATCATTCAAATATAAAGGTAGTAAATTCGGTGCACTTGAAGAGATAAATAATCAGGTGCGTTCACTGGCAGGCGAAACAATATTACATTATTTGTTATGGAGTATATTTATGTTTGTACTCATAGTCGAATTGGTTTTATTCTGTCCTAAGCTATATAATGCAGATAACCCTAATTTCGAACAGTGGAAAACTGATTTTCACCAGTTGATTAATCAGATAAAAGATGTAAAATGATTTGTGAACACTGTCATAAAGAAAACAGGAAGAAAGCAAAATTCTGCAAGTGGTGCGGTCAGCCTCTTGTTGAGACTAATGTGCTTGATCGTCTTGTCGGCTTAAGTAGTCTGAAAAGTCAGCTTAAGACCATCGTTGACACTTACTCTTATCTGCATTCTCGTAAGGATGTGCTCAATGTGCGACTTAGTGTTGACACAATCATTGTTGGGGAAACTGGTACAGGAAAGACGACATTATCTGAAGTCATAAGGGATTATTTCTATCAGCATAAAATTATAGAAAAACCGAAACTTCACATAGTAGACGCTGTCGACTACAACCGTTTTGTGGACAAATGGGAAGACAATATAAAGGCTGCCCGAGGTGGAATTCTTTTCTTTGACAACGTCCAGAAACTTCTGCTAGACCGCTATGCTAATCAGGTGAATCCTCTGGATAAATTGTTCGTAGAAATGGATCATTGGAATGGTAATCCTATCGTTATACTTTCCGGACTGCCTAAAGGGTTGGATGACTTTCTTGCAAATAATCCTGCTATTTCAAACAGATTCAAATATCGCTTTACACTTCCTGTTCCAACATATCATGATCTGGTGGAAACATGTAAGAGACAGTTGCGCACGAAATATGCAATAACCTCATTTTCTTCTGATGCTGAAGAACAACTGACAAAATTATTCAAGTATCAGGTGAAAATTAAAGATGAAACATTTGGTAACGGACATTTTGCAGGAAAGGTTGCTGAGGATATTTTTACTTCATTCATCAGTCGAGGAAATGTCAATCAGGTAGAAAAGGAAGATATAAGAGGATATGTGCCAGAAGAAAGGACTCTTGATCAGATTTTACCCGATTTAGATATCTTTGTTGGCATGGACGAGGTAAAGAAGGTGGTAAAGGAAATGGCTTTCAACGTCCAAAATAATATTCAACGTGCTAAACGTGGATTGAGTGTATTTGTTCCTCAGTCAATGCACATTGTTCTAACAGGAAATCCAGGAACTGGAAAAACAAGTGTTGCTAGAAAACTAGGTGAGATAATGGCGGCAGTAGGCTACTTAGATAGCGGACATGTGGTGGAAGTGGATCGTTCAAAGATTGTCAGTCCTTATCAGGGAGAGACACCGAGACTGGTAGATCGTTTCTGCGATAAGGCACTAGGCGGAATATTGTTTATTGATGAGGCTTATACGCTTGCTCCTTTAAGTACGGGAGGTGAGCGTGATAATCAGGGAGTTCAAGCCTTGGAGCGCCTGATGAAAAGAATGGAAGATGACCGTGGAAAATTTATGGTTATAGCAGCGGGGTACCGCACAGAAATGGAGAATCTATTCCGTGTAAATCCAGGTTTTCGAAGCCGTTTTAATTATTTTATAAACATTGAAGACTATTCTCCAGAACAGTTGCTAGATATTCTTCTTTTATTTGTGAAGGAGAAAAACTATATTATATCGCACGATGCAAAGGAACTTGTCCGTAAATGTATCGATGCAATGTACAAAGCTCGTGATAAGGACTTCGCTAATGGAAGGACTATTCGTTCTCTGTTTGATAAAATTTGTAGTCGACAAGCTGAACGTCTGCAGAAGATGGACTTATCGACAATAACAAATGAGACACTTATTACAATACAGCCAGAAGATATTCCGTATGAGAAGCCGAAAACTGTAGATTATTTAGAATGTCTTGCTAAGCTTAACGGCATGGTAGGGCTTAAATCTGTAAAACAGGAGATTTCAAATCTTGCTGCTTATCTTAATCTCCAGATAAAACGTGGTGAGAGTGTTACATTTATTGGTAAACATTACGTGTTTAAAGGTAACCCGGGCACTGGGAAAACTACGGTGGCACGTATTATGGCAGATGTATTTCGTACTCTTGGAATACTCTCGCAGGGACAACTTGTGGAAGCGGATAGAAGTCAATTGGTGGCCGGCTATGCCGGTCAGACAGCCATAAAGACTAATCAACTTATTGATTCTGCTATCGGTGGCATTCTGTTTATAGACGAGGCTTATACATTGAAGAATGGCGAAAATGATAGTTTCGGTGGTGAGGCTATCGATACTTTACTCAAACGATTAGAGGACGATCGTGGAAAGTTTATCTGTATCGTCGCCGGATATACAGATCTAATGCATAACTTTATCAATTCAAATCCAGGATTAAAGAGCCGTTTTACTCAAAATATTAATTTTGATGATTATACCCCGGATGAACTGACCCAAATATTTTTAAATCTAGCTAAAGAGAAAAAATTCACAATTGATAATGATACGCAGGATGCAGTAAAAAGACAGTTTGAACAGTTATATCTACGACGTGACAAGAACTTCGGAAATGCTCGTGAGGTGCGTCGCTTGTTTGATTGTGCTGTAGAAAAACAAAGTCAGAGGCTTGTGAAGCGAATGAGTGATCCTACATTGAAACATGAGGATATGTTCCGAATTACGGTCGAGGACTTGGATATAACACAGCAAGAGAAAGCACGTCCTTTAGATGAGGTGTTAAGTGAATTTGACAATTTCATCGGAATGCGGAGCGTGAAAGATGCTATACGAAGACTTGCAGTGCAGACGATGTTTATGAAACAACGCAGTGCTCAGGGAATCGGTCATGTGCAGCAGATGTCAATCAATTTTGTGCTGACGGGCAATCCTGGAACAGGTAAGACTTCTATTGCACGTAAAATGGGTGAAATACTAAATAGTATGGAGGTTCTTCCTACTTCAAACGTAATAGAGGTTAACCGGAGTTCTCTCGTAGGAAAATATATGGGTGAGACTCCTAAAATCGTGAATAATGTATGTGATAGAGCGATGGGTGGTATTCTTTTTATTGATGAAGCTTATTCTCTGAGTGACAGTGACGACTCTTATGGTAAAGAAGCTATTGACACTCTTATAAAAAGAATTGAGGATGATCGTGGAAAATTCGTTGTAATCGTTGCTGGTTATCAGGATAGGATGGAGTCATTTCTTTCCACAAATCCTGGATTAAACAGCCGCTTTACCCATCACCTACATATAGCGGACTATACAGACTATGAACTTCTTGATATTTTCAAACAGATGGCTGCAAATCAGTCATACCAACTTACACCGCAAGCTGAGTTAAAACTCATAGAGGTTATAAACAAGATGTTTGTCAACAAGTCTGCATCCTTCGGCAATGCACGCGATATTCGTAATTTGCTTGAAACGACAATACAGCAGTTATCTGTTCGTGTATCGAAAATGCCGGTTAATGAGATTACAAAAGAGACATATCAGATTATCCTACCAGAGGACATAGTTTTTAATAGAATATAAGAAGATGATAATTTGCCCGATTTGTAAAGAGGAAGTAGAGGACGATTCCAATTTCTGCGACCAATGTGGACAGGCACTCTTGTTCTGTGAGCAATGTGGCAGAGTGGGAAAGGGTCGGCGTTGTACTTATTGTGGCGGCCTAATGATAAGCTCTGAGGAACGCAAAGCTAAAATGTCGGTTACAGAGACAAGTAGCGAAATGCGGAGCATGAGCATACCAACTCCGGTGACGTTTTCTCAAAAAAAAATACAGACGGCAAGACCTCAACTATCAGACGGTATACCACAGCTGTCTCTTTATAATGCCACTCTCAATATACGCGTTATCGGCTGCAACGGTGCTATAATAGGTAGACGTCAGGGTATATATAAACATTTTTTTGAAAAAAATATGTATATATCGGGTGTTCATGCACAGTTGAATTATAATGCTGCAGTGGGGTGGTGTGTGGTGGATAAACATTCATCAAACGGAACTAAATTGAATCAACGGCCAGTATTACCAGATACGCCTATGGCATTACATAACGGAGATATCGTTACGATTGCCAATGTAAATCTGCAAGTGGTCATTAAATAAAAAAGTAGCAATGTTGAAATTAGATATTAAAGCTACAAGCGATAAAGGTCGTGTACGAACAAACAATGAGGATATGATTCTTGTCAATGGAACGTTTGTACGCGATAACACAATGCGTCGTCATGTGGAAGTCAATGATAAAGGGAAATATATCCTGGCCATTGCTGATGGAATGGGTGGACATAATGGTGGTGAAATAGCCAGCGAAATAGTAATAAAAAGTTTTTCTTATTTATTTAAAAGACTAGCAGGAGATCTGAATATCAGTTCATTCAATGAGGCTGTCTATGTTTGGATGGATAAGATTAACAAACGATTAGAAAAGAAAGGAAATGAGAGTGTTGCACTCTATGGTATGGGTACAACGCTTGTCGGATTTATGGTATATGAAAATAAATTTTTCTGGATTAATTGTGGTGACAGTCGAATATATAGATATCATAGTGGGATGCTAACTCAGATTTCAAGTGATCATTCTTTGAACAATCTAATGGGCGTGCATGAGCATAGTAATGTTATAGTTAATTGTATCGGTGGTGGATGTAAGACATCGTATATAGATCTCGTGGAGTTTACTGAATATGTAACAGACGGTGATCTTTTTATCCTCTGCTCCGATGGCCTGACTGATATGCTTGGAGATATAGAGATCGAAAGGGTATTGGCTGCTGGTGGAGCCTCTGAGGAACTTTGCGCAGCAGCAATAACGGCAGGCGGATATGATAATATTTCGGTGTGTGCCGTGAAGGTGAAAATAGAAAATTAAAAGTTATTTAGGATATAAAATATAAAATTTGAAATGCCATTAAATTTACCTGATAAATTGCCGGCAATAGAATTGCTGAAGAAGGAAAATATTTTCGTAATTGACAAATCCAGAGCGATAGAACAAGACATACGCCCTCTGAAGATTGTCATACTTAATCTTATGCCGCTGAAGATAACGACAGAGACTGACTTGATACGTCTGCTCTCAAATACGCCATTGCAGCTTGAAATTGATTTCATGAAGTTGAAAAGCCATACCTCAAAGAATACACCTATAGAACACATGATGACCTTCTATGAAGATTTTGATCTGATGAAAAATAAGAAATATGATGGAATGATAATAACTGGAGCACCAGTTGAACTGATGGATTTTGAAGAGGTAAATTATTGGAAAGAACTGACTGAGATATTCGATTGGGCACATACTCATGTGACTAGTACAATGTATATATGTTGGGCTGCCCAGGCTGGACTATATTATTATCACGGTATACCAAAATATACACTATCTAGTAAGAAGTTTGGTGTATTTAAACAGTACCCTTTAGATCCTAAGTTATCAATATTCCGTGGCTTTGATGATTTCTTTTATATGCCTCATAGTCGTCACACAGAAGTCCACCGCGAGGATATAAGAAGGAATCCCAATTTGCAAATTATTGCAGAATCACCCGACAGTGGAGTTAGTGTGGTTATGGCACGTGGTGGAAGAGAAATTTATATTACCGGCCACATGGAATATTCGCCAAATACTCTTGATATAGAATATAAACGTGATATTGGTAAAAGAGATGACGTTTTTATGCCTGAGAATTATTATCAGGATAATAATCCAGAGAATTCGCCAATAGTAAGATGGCGTGCTCACGCAAATCTTATGTTTAGCAACTGGCTCAATTACTATGTATATCAAGAAACACCTTTCGATATAGACAAGATAGAATGATGAAGAAACTTCGTTATATTGAATTATTAGCGCCTGCACGCAATCTGGAATGTGGAATAGAGGCTATCAATCATGGAGCAGATGCTGTTTATATCGGTGCCGATAAGTTTGGCGCTCGAGCAGAGGCATGCAATACAGTGGAGGAGATCCGGAAACTTACCAGTTATGCTCATTTATTCAACTGTCGTATTTATGTTACCATTAATACGATATTATATGATGAAGAATTAAATGATACAGCAGAGTTGATTCGTCAGTTGTATGGTATTGGCGTGGATGCACTGATAATTCAGGACATGTCGATTCTCAAGATGAATATTCCTCCGATAGCTCTTCATGCAAGTACCCAAATGGATAATCGTTCGCCGGAGAAAGTAAGATGGCTTCATGATATGGGGTTCAGTCAGGCAGTATTGGCAAGGGAACTTTCGTTGGAAGAGATTGCTTTCATTCATCAAGAAGTTCCAAATATGCCACTTGAGGTTTTTGTTCATGGTGCATTATGTGTCAGTTATTCAGGTCAGTGCTATGCGTCACAGTATTGTTTTGGCAGAAGTGCTAACCGAGGTGAATGTGCACAATTCTGCAGGCTGAAATTCAATCTTGAAGATTCTGATGGTTCGATTATTGAACGTGATCGACATTTGTTGTCGTTGAAGGATATGAACCAGTATGATAATATTGAAAAACTGCTCGAGGCAGGTGTCTCTTCTTTTAAGATAGAAGGAAGATTGAAAGATGTCACTTATGTGAAAAATGTTACTGCGGCCTATAATGAACGGCTTAACGAAATATTAATACGCCATCCTAAATATAAAAGGGCATCTCACGGACGGGTGAAACTAACATTTACACCATCGTTGAGTAAAAGTTTCAATCGTGGTTTTACTCGTTACTTCTTTAATGGGCGTGTTGAAGATATGCATTCGTTTGATACGCCTAAATCGATGGGTGAGTTTGTGGGAACGGTGAAGGAGATTCGCGGAATTTCATTTAATGTATCGGGCATCTCAAACTTTGTTAACGGTGACGGACTCTGTTTTATCGACGACCGTCGTGAACTGCAGGGCTTCAGGGTTAACAGAGTGGAAAATAATCGTCTGTTTCCTTTGCGTATGCCTACTGATCTTCATTCCGGTACACGACTTTATCGAAATAATGATCATGAGTTTGAACTATTGTTGTCGAAGACTAGTGCAACTAGAAAAATCGAGGTTAAGATGAACTTCGATGAGACTGAATCGGGGTATACCCTTACCGTAAAGAACAGTGATGTCAGCGTAATAGAAGAACTTAATATAGAGAAACAGACTGCTATAACTCCACAAAACGATAACATCAAACGACAGTTGTTAAAACTCGGAAATACGCCTTATGAATGTACAGATATTGATATAAATACCTCTGAGGCGCGTTTTATTCCTTCTGGTCTGTTGTCTGAACTCAGACGTAAAGCAATCAATCGTTTTTCTGAATATTCGGTCAATGGTATGCAAAAGAATATGCGATCTAATCATGTTCGCTCAGATGCTCCTCTACCTGCCTATCCTTCGTCAAAGAAATATTTATATAATGTATCAAATTTACTTTCACATACCTTTTATTCAGATCAGGGCATCAATGTTGCTCCTGCTTTTGAAAAACAACATCCGGATATTCCTTTGATCATGCAATGCAGATATTGTATCCGATATGCCTTGGGCTATTGTATTAAATACGGTGGAAATAAGCCTAATTGGCATGAACCGCTGTATCTTGCTCTTCCGAATGCAAAACGCTTCCGATTAGAATTTGATTGTAAAGAGTGTAAAATGAATATTTATGAAGAATAGACGTGTTTTATTACTTTTTATTATAATATCCATGTTATATGGATGCTATTATGAACCTTCCCAAACACCTGACGGATGGGATTTGACGGAGAAACAGATTGACTCATTGTCATTCTCGTCTACACATCATTATTCCCAGAATTATAATTTTATCGTAACGGCAGATTCTCTTGTACTTATAGAGCAACAACCAGCAGAAAAAGTTATCGACCTGAAAACAGATTCTCTTATTATACGTCATGGTGACAGACTTGTGGTAGCTGATATTCAAATGATACCAACCGATGCAGTAGATTCAGTATGGATCAAGGTGGCACGCGACCAAAGTACGTTAGGGTGGATACATGAAACAAAACTTTTGAGCGGAGTAGAGCCTGATGACCCTATATCACAGTTTATCAACTTGTTTTCTAATACTCACTTGCTGATCTTCTTGGTGGTTATCTGTTTTATATTTGTGGCATATCTCATGTATTATTTGATGAAGCGAAGGGCAAGAATAGTTCATTTTAATGATATAGACTCATTTTATCCTACGTTGTTGACACTAATAGTCGCTTCTGCTGCTACACTGTATGCAAGTATACAGATGTTTGTTCCTGAGACATGGCGTCATTTCTATTATCACCCGACCTTAAATCCGTTCGGTCTGCCGTTTATTCTTGCTGTTTTTATTATTGCCGTATGGTCTATAGTGATAGTGTCGTTGGCCTCGCTTCAAGATACACTTCATCAGTTGTATATAGGTGAATCCATACTTTATATGCTCGGACTTATTGGTATCTGTGCTGTCGACTATGTTATTTTCAGTATCTTTACCTTATATTATATAGGATATGCTTTACTGGCAGCATATTTTGTGTTTGCTTTATGGCGATATTTTAAAAAATCACGATGTTACTATATATGTGGAAATTGTGGTAAGAAGTTGCATAGTAAAGGTAAATGTCCGTATTGCGGGGCTATAAATGAATAATTAATTTTAGTTGTATGGGTAGAGAATCAATAAGATTATGGTTGAAGACCAGTCCACAGGTGAAAAAAGTTGTGGATCTGTTGGTCATGAATCAGATACAGACGCGCCCTAGATGGTATGTGCGGATGTTGGCTCCGCTTTATCAGCAGCGTGGTCGTCATTCTCTCATCCATAGGAGTGTGAGAATGGACACACCTCCTTATCGTAAGTTCGTGTTGGGTAGTTATAGCGTGGTTGAATCTTTTTCCTGTGTCAACAATGCTGTCGGAGATGTTGTTATAGGTTCACATACGCGTATCGGCATTGGTAATGTCATCATCGGACCCGTGACCATCGGTTCGCACGTTAATCTGGCGCAGCACATTACTGTGACAGCGCTCAACCACAACTTTACTACGTCCGAGAACATCGATACTCAAGGCGTCAGTACAGCCGCTGTTACTATCTCTGATGATGTCTGGATAGGTGCTGGAGCGGTGATATTGCCAGGCGTGACAATAGGTGAACATGTGGTAGTGGCAGCAGGTTCTGTAGTCACCAAGGATGTTCCGTCGCATTCTGTTGTGGCAGGTGTTCCCGCTAAAGTGGTCAAGAGTATTTAAAAAATGTTGTAATAAGATTTTTATAATTGTGTTAACGCAAGATGCCATTCCTTTCGTGTGGTGACATTGAAATAGAAGCACTATCCTACACAATTTTAGCTATGTTTTTGATGAGACGGAACATTGCTTTTGAGGGAAATTTAGCAGTAAATCTGCTTCAAGAGTTATGATCTTGGTATAATGGAAGGTACAAAATGGAGAAAAAAGCATTATTCTCATATTTCCACCTCTATGAATTTTGCTTTTTGAGGATCCTACACGTTTTTGAAGTTATCTTTCTGTTTTTAAAGACATTAACTCGAAAAAAACTTACACGCATCCTACACGGATCATACATGAATTGAAAATACAACGTAACCGCCTACGTTGACCGCCTTGTCCTAAGCAAAAGTCTTGAAGCCTTAATTGTTTCAAGCCTTTTTCCACATATCAGGAAGTATTTCCCTATATTTTTCTATAGGAGCATTTTCTTCAAGATTTACGATTTTAGTGAGTATATCACAAAAGTATTCGAAGGTATTGAGTCCGTTCATTCTGCATGAAGATGCGAAGGAGTAATACATGGCT
>Ga0302296_1000013_pt1 | contig 154001 bp, 139 predicted proteins | sample III_Fen_N3_1_FD_194546 | JGI IMG/M metagenome (GOLD analysis project Ga0302296, IMG submission 194546) | Peat permafrost microbial communities from Stordalen Mire near Abisko, Sweden - III_Fen_N3_1 | ecosystem: Environmental > Terrestrial > Soil > Wetlands > Permafrost | place: Sweden: Abisko... | reverse complement strand
TAGCAATAAATGCTATTATAGTAAAGAGTATAAATTGAACCATATTCTGTATTTAACATTTTCTTAGTATAAAACAACCTTTTGAAGTATTTATTGTTTATTTCTTAAAATAAATTGATTCTTATTTCAGAGAATGTTCTTTCATTGCTTTTTCCTTAGAAACAGACTGTCGTAAATAGACATTAACTTTTCGATCTGATAATAAGCAGAATGCGGTCGATGAAGACGTCTATAGGCAAAATCATCAAGAGGTATATAATTAATAGATGGGAATCTGACGATCCTGACATATATAATTCATCAGACCTTAATTATTTTTGATGACAATATCACCACTTTAGTATTAAGTAATTTGATATCAGATGCTTAAGGCTCAAAAAAACAAGTGATATTTACCTAAAATAACATCACTTTAAATATCACTTTCAGCTTATTCGAATACTTTAACCGCTATTCTGCCGCATTTTGAAAGCTATCTTCAAGAAAAGTAAATCAACTTATTTTACATGACAAAACAACTTAATTCATAATTTAAATCAACTTATTTTACCGTGTAAAATAAGTTGATTTATTTATATTTAGATAATGTTTTACAATACGACAGGTTATCTATTAATCTTTCAAAGCTCTTCAACGAAATATTGCCCCCTTCTTCCTGTGATTAGGCGTAGATGTGTTCATGAGCATTGTGAACGGAGTCTGGTTCGGTATTCGGTTGTTTCTGTTGTTTTAAACTCAACTGCAAAATCAATAAAAATAATCATGAAGATGTAAAATAATACACTTGGAAAATGAGGAAAAGTGCGAAAGTGATGTTTACAGTGATATTTAAAGAGGCTAATATCACTATGATTTTATCGGATATATATCTGAAAGAATGTCTGTTAGCTAAACAGTAGTGATATTGATATAAAAAATTAGGTAAATGATGAAAGAGAATAGCATGCCGTTCTCGATGGAGGCTCTTAAGTCACTGATGTTCAATTCTTATCTACTTAACATATTTTTTAAGCTGTCTGGGGTCAAACCGAACAGACGGATAAATGCTAAACTTATCAAAGAACCCATTGATATAGCTGTATATCAGGTTGCCTGAAAATCTTATAACGAATATTTTTATAACGTACTACTGACTTTAAGAACTAAATATAAACATAATTTATTGCTTATTTTACAATAAATTTATAGTTAACTGTTTTTCCCATGAGATGACGAACGATTGGCATTTGTTTCCATCTACAGTTTAAACTCAAACACTTTCACTAAATACTTTAAAGAAATAAAAAACAGATTTGTATAAAGGCCATTTCTACGACAAGCAATAACATCCTCTTTTGTTATTTGCAAACGATTATGTATATTTTTCGTGCTAGTACCACCTATTCTCATCGTCACGAAATCAAGTTTCAAATATTTCGTTTTGATTTTGTTTTTATAAAACAAACGCACCATCAAATCATAATCTGAAGCGATTTTATAATCTAAGGAATAAGAACCATATTTCTCATATACTGAGCGACGGACATAAAATGAGGGATGAGCTGGCATGAAACCAAATCGCAATAAAGATGGTCTAAAGATAACGGACGAATAATAACGAACACACTTATTCGGGTGTCCATCATGAATGAAGTGTACATCCCCATATACGCCATCAATATTGTTTTTACTAAAAACATCTATTATCTCTTCTGCAACCTTATCTGAAGTAAAATAATCATCAGAATTTAAGATACCAACAACTTCACCTGTTGCATTCAGTATACCTTTATTCATTGCATCATAAATACCTTTGTCTTCCTCGGATATTAAATGCAAACGTCCATTAAAGACATCTTCATACGAATGAATTATATCCAATGTACCATCACTTGAACGACCATCAACAATCCAATATTCTATATCATTATAAGTTTGACGCAAAACTGATTCAATAGTATCTTTTATTGTTGAAACACTATTATATGTCACCGTTACAATTGATAATTTCATCTTATTTTCTTTATTTTATAATAACAAGCAATTAACTGTTTTATTGTAAAATAACAAATATTTTTATTTATCTTTTTATACAATATAGGTTAGACTGATATTTTCTTATGATATCTTTTGCGATGTGGCAAAAATAGAATACCTTTGTACAAACAATCACACATCTGAATAATTTGGAGAATAACAATAAGAAGATAGTTAAGAATACCATGATGCTAAGTATCAGAATGATACTTGTCATGGCAATAAACTTATATACTAGCCGTATCGTTTTACAGGCTCTCGGTATAACCAATTTCGGTATATATAACGTAGTTGGTGGTATAGTAGTTTTCTTTTCTTTCTTTTCTGGACCACTTACTGATGCCACAAGAAGATACTTGTCTTTCGAAATCGGGAAAGAAGATAAACTACAAACGTCCAAAGTATTTTCAACAAGCCTTACCATTCATGCCTTTATGTCGATAATTTTGGTCGTCGTTGCTGAAACAGTCGGACTATGGTTGCTATATTATAAGATGCAAATTCCTGCAGAACGTATGCACGCTGCGCTCTTCGTATTCCAGTGCTCAATAGTCGTATCAACAATTACATTGTTAAGTACTCCATATAATGCTGATATCATTGCCAATGAGAAGATGGATGCCTTTGCTTACATATCAATTCTAGAAGTATGTATGAAATTAGCTATCGCGTATGTCTTGGTTACTCTAACGTACGATAGGTTAATTATGTATTCCATTCTTCTGGTTTTTGTACAAATCTTAGTTGGATGTAGTTATATGATATACTGCCTGCTACATTTTAAAGAATCAAAATATCACTTTTCGTTTGATAAAAAACTATTCAAAGAAATGCTAAGTTTTATTGGATGGACAATGACTGGAGGTATATCTAGCGTATGTTTTAATCAAGGTTTAAATATCCTATTAAACATATTTTTCGGGCCAGTGGTTAATGCAGCGAGAGGTATAGTCGTGCAGGTTCAAAGTGGAGTCTTCCAGTTTTGTAATAATTTTCAGACAGCTATAAGCCCTCAACTAACAAAGACGTATGCACAAAATGATTTGGCTGATATGCATAAATTAATAATTACAGGATCAAAGTTTTCTTTTTTCATCGTTTTAATCCTGTCATTGCCTATTATAATACAATCTCCATATATACTAAAATTATGGCTTGGTATCGTCCCTAATTATTCATCTGTTTTTCTGAGAATTATATTGCTGACTGGACTTATTAATGCTTTAGCAAATCCTATCATTATTACCAATCATGCGACTGGCGACTTAAAAAAGTTTCAAATTATTGTAGAATCAATACAAATCAGCATTCTCCCTATATCCTATATCTTTCTTAAAATGGGTGTTTTCCATCCTGAGATCGTTTTTATCATACAAATTATCATTTCGGTCATCGCACAATATGCTAGAATTAAGATAGTTCTGCCTAAAATAAATATGAAGTTAGAAAGATATCTCAAAGAAGTAATTGTCCCTATTATAAAAGTATCTATTATATCCATAATCATAGCATACATTATATATCTGACATTTCACAAAGACATACTAACGAACTTTATTTTCGCTTGTTCTTCGAGCACCATATTACTACTAATTACAATATACTTCATAGGCTGCACTAGCAGTGAAAGGGCGTTAGCCAAGACTCAAATTAAAAAACGTTTTTTAAAATTGACAGGTCACAATATTAATAAACAACAATGAAGACATTACTTATCAAAGCAAATACAATAATAAAGCCAAAATTTGGTGGTGAAAAATATATATCAGGAGTTGGTCGGTCAACTTTGTTGTTGTTAAAATCATTAGCACAGATTCACAATTTGCCTTTTGACATTAAGCTGTACGCGTCGGGATTAAATAGTATCGGATTCCCTACCGACCCCCTACCCTTCAAACATTTTTCCTTTTGGCTTCCACAAAAGATTGGAACCGTTATGACATCTATAGAACCTGACTATATATATCATTTCGTAAAAAAAGATCTTATACACATTCCTCATAACTTTGATGTCGTCAATAGAAAAGACACATTCACTGTTACCATACATGACACATGCTTGTATGATATAGCAGTGAAAGAAGATGATAAATATATGCAAGACTTATGGATTAGGTCCGCTAGAAACTCCGCTGGAATTATCACATGTTCTGAATATTCCAAGTCGGATATAATGGATAGATTCAATGTCGATTCAGATAAAATTTCCGTTGTACCATGGGGAATATCAACAAATATATTTCATAAATTGAAAAATAGTTATGTAATGTCCAGACTCTCCGAACTTAAAATAAGAAGACCATATTTTGTTTCCGTTTCCTGCTCAAAAGAAAGAAAAAATATGAGAAATCTGCTCAAAGCATACCGTTTATATCATTCAACTTCGAATGAGCCAGCTGCTTTGATTCTATTGTGGGATACGCCACCTATCGACATATTTAAGGAATACTCGAAGGAGATTAACGATAATGACATCATTTTTATGCATGCTGTTAGTGATCAAGATCTTGTAGTATTGTATAACGGTGCACTAGGAACATTGTTTCCATCACGCTATGAAGGCTTCGGCTTTCCGATCTTAGAGTCTTTTGCGTGTGAAACTCCTGTAATGACTTGCAGAAACTCTTCATTACAAGAGGTTGGAGGAGAACTTGCCCTTTACACTGGTGAAGACGACATTGACACCATGGTTGATATCATGAAGAATCTTTATGAAAATAAGTATGACAAAGATGAGTTCGTTTCAAAAACGAAACCTTTTATACAAAGATTCTCATGGGATAAAACGGCCGAGAACTATGTTTCCTTCTTCCAAAAATATTTATAAACAATCATTGTAAGCCTTTTCATAAAGTTCACCATATTTACTTAATGCCTTGTCCCACGTATATCGACTCGAATTTTCCAATCCTGCTGAAACAATCTTTTCGCATATACTTTTATCCGACAACATCTTAATCTTTTCTAATAACTTAGCTGTTGATATATCATCTACCAATAATGATTTATCATCACATATTTCCGATATCGAAGAACCGTTATATGCTATTACAGGGCAACCTGCCCGTTGAGCCTCTATAACAGGTAATCCGAAACCTTCGTAAGAGGATGGATATATCAAGCAATAAGCATTGTTATATAATGTATTGAGTTCCTTATCATCAACAAATCCCAAATAATTATACTTACAATTATATCTCTTAAGCATTGATTCCTCTGCCACGGTTAATTTCTTCCCCACTATAAATAAAGTTTTTCCTGAAATGCCAACAGACTCTATCACTTTATCAAAATTTTTATATCCATTACGATTCCCAACAAAAAGAATATAATCTCGAGATGATTTAGCATTATCGATTTTATAGAAGTCATCACTGATTCCATTATATATGACAAAGATTTTATCAGGGTTGACATCTGGTAAGAATTTCAATAAATCCTTTTTTGTATTTTCCGAAATACATACAATGTATCTTGAATGACGAATAGCATTGAATTTCTGATGAGAATGTATATTCCTTTTTAATGGATTACTAACAAAGTATTCATACGTAAAATCATGTACCGTTGTTATGTTTATTGAATTTATATTACTGCAGGTTCTAAAATAGCTAGAATGAAATATAAACTTATCTTCAGATTTTACTTTTGGATTCAAATATCTTCTCAGGCACATCAAATGACTCGAATGATTATCGATTAAGGATGATGGTATATCAAATGTCTTACGAGATATATTATTATTACACCCGTCATACTCTATAAAAAGAATGTCATGATGAACATTCAACATTCTGCTAATAAGATTTGTCCAAACCACAGATATACCCCCATGGTGTTGAAGTGAATAAATTATATTATCAAATATTATCTTCATAAAATACTATTATATATCTTTTCGTATTGTTCTGCTATGATATTCTTGTCAAAACGTTTTGCATTCTCTACCCCAATGGTAATGAGATTGGTCCTATACTTTTCGTCATTAATCAACCTAAGAAATCCTTCACGTATAGAATTAACATCAAAAGGGTCAACCATACAAGCTATTCCTTTCGATATTTCTTTCATTGGATTCAGGTCTGAGGTCAATACTGGTCTTCCGACCGTTTGTCCTTCTATTATCGGCATTCCGAATCCCTCATAGAGGGATGGAAAAGAAACTATATCGCATTTTCTGTATTCATTGAATATATCCTTATCTGAAATATTACAATAATTCTCATAATCGATTTCGTTACATTTCAATTTCGTTATAATATCCATTGAAATATCACCAATTATAATTAATTTACATGTAATGCCATTCAACGCATCTATCACTCTTCCAAGATTTTTATTCCAGCCCGTTCCTATCTGCAAAATCCTAGGATTCTGTTTATTAAAATTATAAGGAACGTAGCTAAAGATTGTGTCAACGGGATTATATACAGTAAACACTTTTTGAGGATTAATTTTGAATTCATCCAATACCTCTCTCCTTACTTTCTCGGAAATACAAGTCACGGCATCAGAACATGCTAATGGTATTTTAAACCACAGATATTTAAATATTGTTCTTTTTATTACATTCTTCGTGTTTCCCAACAAGACCAAATCGTGAATAGTAAGAACATTGTGACAGTGTGGAATTGAAATTAAGAAATAATGAGGACCACCTGTCATATGGTTAATACCCTTCCGATCCCTGTGTTTATAAACGAATATAAGATTTCTTATCATGCTTACAATATCAGCCTTATAACAAGGTGCATAACAAACAGATATTCTTTTATCTGACTTATTTTCAAGCAATGGTTTAAAAACCTTATTTATGCTGTAACCGGATTTACCGTTTCTGAAAATATAAGTTACACTTTTATTGATATTGTCTGTCATAATCTGTATTTATGAATATACCTTTATAAGGTTCAAAATAATCCGTATCGGGTCCGTAGTTTGAAAATCCTTTTTCTATATTAATATAACAATAAGCTACCAGCACAAACATAACAACAAGCTTGCCGTAATTAGGTTTTAACAATGTTAGCACATAAGGTATTAGGAATATTTCCATCAGATTATAATATAACAATGCACGACTGACAAAAATCTGGAAAATTGTGCCATTAAACAATATATATATTAGCGAGCCTATAAAATAAAGATTAAAAAACATATAATAGTAAGGTGGCTTGTCCTCTATCTTCTTATTAAAAAACATGAGAACTGCTATCCACATAAACTTTCTAGCAAAAGCTAAAGCTGTTGAAAATAAAGAGATATCATCAGCATTTAGTGTATAGAAATCCATTTTCTTTTCAACATCCTCACCGAGAAAAACAAATGCCCCCAAAGATAATTCATTCACAATACCTGTCAATGATATTAAAATAACTACGACCAGCATTGATAACAATATCTTATTGGATATTCTTTTATTAACGAATAATGCCAAAAGTCCAAACAAGACCGTCTTATGAAACAATAATGAGAACAAAACAATTAAGAAGAAATACAGTTTTTTTCCTTTTGTCAAAAAAACTAATCCCACAATAAATATCGCCATTGCAAGAAACTGTCTGTTCATCCCAAGATAAGGTACTGTTATCATATAAAATAATAACAATGATACAAATGGTGATTTTGAAAGTTTAAATATGGATGTAAAGAACACTGCATAAAAGACTGACGCATATATCACCAAAAAAACGGTATAACTATCTGTGAATATCCTGATGATATAATTAAATAAGACATAACCGATGTCAAACTCATCGTCATTTAAGTCATAGCTAATGGTTAAGCCTTCAAAAAATGTATTATATGGAATCCAATCCGATCCAGTTTCCCATCTTAGACCATCGTGAAAGACCAAAAACGCATAGCATATAAAAGCAAATAAATACTTATTTTTCTCGGTTATTTCTTTGTTAAATACTTCAAGAAAGGCAAATATTGATAATAAAAATATTGCTAGTATATACATTTACTCTTCACTTTCTGTTTTTTTAGGCTTTCTTGCAATAACATATACTATAGTTAAGACTATAGCTAACAATATAAAACCTAACACAATAACCATTTTTTTCGGTTCATACTGACGTAATGGAACTGTCGCCGGTTGTATCTGCGTAAATGCAGGAGTCCTTTCTTGAACTTTCGCTTTAGCCATCTGCAACTGTTGTGCTACTTGTGTATATATATTATACTGTAATTGCATCTCATTTTCCAAATCTCCTTGCTTAGCCTTGAAGGATTCCAAGACCAGATCTTGGTTCGCATCCGAATACGATGCATATAATTGTCGTGCTCTTGCATATTGTTCTTGAGATTCTCTAAAAAGTTTCTCCATATATGCCAAGTCATTGCGAGCTTTCTTTGTTCTGTAATTAGTTACATATTGTTGTAACTTCATTTGTACGGAATCTGCCAGACAGGCAGAAATATATGCATCTTGCGCGGTAACCGTTATCGTTATAATGTCTGTTTTCTTATCAACTTTACAAGACACCATATTACTTATCATTTTTGCTGTACCATCCTGTTCCTTGGTCAAATTAAATGCATTCACAACATCATTATCAGAGGGTCCTGATTTCTTTCGGGGTGTAAACAATTTAATGACCCAGTTCTTTGATGCTTCCCACCATGCCTCTTTCTGATTAAATTTGATATATTTATATAATGTCGTATTTATTTTTCCATCCAAAGATGAAACTTTAACATTGAACAGACCTGTAAGAAATGGAGTTGAGCTAATAATATCAGGATAAATCTCAGGGTATATTGCATCATCTGACGCCCCGCTCCCCAATTTTACGCCTACCATTGATGCTAACGAGCTGACGTTACCAGATAAACTCTCATTCGAAGATATCTCTGGAGCTAAAACCACTTCCGTCATAAAACGTTTCGGAATACTGAAAGCTACAACGACCCCAATAAGAAATGCTACACCGCAGGCCTTATAGAACAGAGTTTTTCTTTCCCACAGGATATGACTTATAACAACTAAGTCAATTTTATTACCATCTGAAACTTTATTATTATCGTTCATCGTGTCTATTTAATCAAATTAGCAATTGTTGCAATCATAGTAGCAATAGATGCTGTTGATGTACCAATGGTCAACAATTCGGGCAATGACATACCTGAACGTTTAGGCTTTGCCGGTACTACGATTTCACATCCTGGCTCGGGTTTGGAACCACGTCCTGCTTTTTCCACGGTACCGTTCATATAAATGATGTAAGTATGATTTTTCTTTGCACTGGAACTATAGCCACCAGACTGATCCACATAAAAAGCCAAATGCTTTCCCTGACGGTATGCCACTGTATTTGGATACATGACCTCGCCATTAACCTTCACTGTTCCGCTATACTGAGGTACAATGATCTTATCCCCTTCACGTAGCACAATATCATCGTCGCTGCCAGGATTTTCCAAAGCCTTATCCAGATGTATTCCGACATAATATGTAGAGCCAATATCCAGCTTACTGATATTTACAGAATCTTTCTCTCCAGATTGCGATTGTGCCATCTTCAGTACAGATTCCATTCGTAAACGCTCCTCAGGGGTAATCGTTCTCTCAAGACGAGCACCCTTTGTATATGCCATATTATTAAGTCCTCCGGCTTTTTGAATTATCTCGCTTAAGCGTTCGCTTTTCTTTGAAAGCGTGTATGTACCACCGAACAAGACTTCGCCTTCAACCCTGACATTTTGTTGAGCACTGTATGCCGGACTCCTCCGTACGTAAACTTCATCGTATGGCATAAGTTTAAAACTCTGTTCCCCATCAATAACAAAACCATCTTTCAATGAGAAGCTAAATGTCTTAGCCACATCGGCAGTTGATATCGTCGCTTTAGGGTCTGAAATACGACGAGCAACATCCACCTTTACAGTCGAAGCTGCATCCTTAAGCCCTCCAGCCTGTAAGACAAAGTCTTCAAGTGTTTCGTTCTCGGCATATTGATATACGCCGGGATAAACCACCTCTCCATGAATTGTCATTGTCTGATCTTCCTTTACCTCTTTTTTACTTGGTATATAAAGGACATCCTCGTTACGCAAAAGTACATCCGCAACTTTACCGGACATGATACCCTTGACATCAACAGACAAGGCTTCCAGAGTCCTGTCATCTTTCATTCTGTGCATTACAGCATGATCTACAAACGCATCCTCGGTAACACCTTCTGCATGTTCAATAAGAGAACGCACACTCGTAATCTCTCCTCCTACTTGGTACATACCCGGTCTGAAGACAGCTCCTTTGATCTCAACCATATTAGAGTATCTTTTCAAAACGGAATCAACACTTACTGAATCTTCATCATCAATACGGAATGTATTTAAGTCGAATTCACCTACATTATATACGGAATACTCATGACCTGACTTGCGAACGACTCTTATGGATTTCTTATAAGCATCACCCGTAAAACTGCCTGCATAACGCAAGACTGTTCCAAGACTCTCATTCTTTCGCATTTCGTAATACATAGGTCGTTTAACTTTCCCGGTCACATTGACCAGACAGTCATAAGGACTGACCACAATAACGTCATTATCAGCAAGACGAACATCTCCAGTCAACTTTCCATTAAGTATATAGTCATAGACGTCGACAACAGTAATTAGTTTATTATGACGATATACCTTAATATTTCGGAGTGTTCCTATATCATTAGTTCCACCTGCCATGTATAAAGCATGGAAGACAGTAGCGAAGGCTGATAGTGTATATGTACCGGGAGTCCTCACCTCCCCCATCACATTAACCATAATCGTACGAGTCTGCCCCACGGTCAACTGTATCTTAGAATTCTGGTACCGCGCACCGAGCTGAGAACGCAATCTCGAGTTTGCCTGAGAAACAGTTAAACCGCTCAATTGTATCGGTCCAAACCCTTCGATCTGAACAGTTCCATCTGGAGATACTGTCTCTGCAAAAGTGTTCTGAGAAGCCCCCCAGACATCGATATTGACAGCATCGCCAGGACCTAATCGATAGTTTTGAGGAGTCGCAATATTCATATTGGGTTCAAAAGAAAGATTCTTCTGATTAAAAATATCTCTTCCGAAGACTTTTTTACCTAAGTTTTCGTTATTCTCCGATGAATCCGGAATAATCGTAGCCATTTCCTTTTGCATCTGTTCAAATTCAGGATCATTGGCATCATAGGTATGGGTATAATTAGACTGATTGGCATCTTGTTTTCTATACTGAGACACCGTACTACTCTGAGTTTTTCCTTTGGATGAGCGCATTCGCGAATTACTATATTTGCTTGTTCCAGTCAAATCCTTAGCATTCATACCACTGCTTTGCTGCGTCTCATATTTCTTTTTTACTCTGCGAATCTGTTCAATATTAACCCCACGCTGCATTAGCTGGGTTACAATCTGTGTTGATGAAGTTCCCTTTTCGTGCTGTTCCATTACGAATTGAGCCACCTGCTCGTCAGACATGGAGCTTTGCGCAAACATATCTATAGAAAGAAAGAGAAAGAGAGGTAATAATATTAATATTTTTTTCATATTCAATATAGTATACATTAAAATTTCTTGCCACTGACTATAGCATATATCGTATCTATCACGATATGTATATCCAGCAAAAGCGACCTGTTTTCAAGATAATGGATGTCCATGTGAAGACGTTTTAACATTTTCTCCATCGTATCAGTATATCCATTATATAACGTAGCTTCAGAAGTCAAACCCGGACGCATCTCGAATATGAGTTCATAGTCAGGATCTTCTTCCATAATCTTGTCAATAAAATACTGACGCTCCGGACGTGGCCCAACAAAAGACATATTACCTTTCAGAACATTGTATAGTTGTGGTAATTCATCTAAATGATGACGCCTAAGGAAACATTCCAGTTTTGTCATTTTGGTGACATCGGGAGCAGCAACCAGCTTCGGACAGTTATCCTCATCTTCATTTGACATTGTCCGAAACTTATAGATGACAAAAGGCTGTCCTCTATATCCGATTCGTTCCTGTGAAAAAATCACAGAGCCCGTTCCTTGCTTCTTTAATAAAAAATAAACAACTAGAAATATCGGGGAAAGAACCACTAGGCCAACAAAAGCGCATATTACATCTGCGACTCTTTTTGTTGCACGTTCTGCTACATTCATACTATCGTGAGAATAGGTCAAGCAAGCGACTTGTTCCATAATTATTTAATTACGCATTCGGTTAATCTTGTTTTAAGTATAACTTGATTTTTATAATTTTATTGCAAAGGTACTAAAAAAAAAGTAAAATTGACACGTAATAGACAAAAACATGTAGACTCAAAAAACATAGTACCAGAAGTTAACTAAAAATACTTAATTATTTTCGTACTTTTCATTATTTTTATTATCTTTGCAGCAGTTTTCAAGTGAGGAAACTGCTTAACTGCTCGGGGTTGACTGGATTTGACAGCGGGTTGGAATGGTATGTAAGCATGCGGAGCGCGGACAGTCTGCTCCTAAATATCGGTTGTCAAAAATTTATCTGGCGAAAATAATTACGCTCTTGCTGCCTAACCGAATCACAGTAGGTTACTGGCTTTATCCCTTTATTAGATAAAAGGACGAGACATCACTCGGAAGCTGTTGTTCCGAAGTATTTCGGTCTAGTGGTGCAGTTTAATCGGAAATAGTCATTGCGTGCTTCGGCGCATTGATGAAACTTTAGAAGATAAGGCTACGGTCGGTGGTTCAGGTCTTGCCGCAGCACGAAAATTAAAGGCTGAAATAAGCATGTAGAAAGCGTATGGTTTCCCTGTTTGGACGAGGGTTCGAATCCCTCCAGCTCCACCAAGCACATATTGATGTACATTGCCAGACATTTGAATGTTAGAGGCAATGTACATTTTTTATATCAAATGAAAAATACATTTCTTATATTATATTGAATAAGGTGAAATATTAGTTGCGTATATCACTAGAAAAGCGTAACTTTGCACACATCATTAAATTTATTCCTCACAGAGAATGAAAGAATTAGCTTTAAAGTACGGATGTAATCCGAATCAAAAACCATCCAGAATCTTCATGAACGAAGGCGAACTGCCTATCGAAGTTATTAACGGACGCCCAGGATATATCAATTTCATGGATGCGCTTAACAGTTGGCAACTTGTTAAAGAGCTGAAAGCTGCTACGGGCATTCCCTCCGCAGCCAGTTTCAAGCACGTTTCACCAGCCGGAGCTGCAGTAGGCCTGCCACTGAGCGACACTCTGAAGAAAATTTATTTTGTTGATGACATCAAATTACCACTCTCACCTTTGGCTTGTGCTTATGCAAGAGCCCGCGGTGCCGACCGCATGAGCAGTTACGGTGACTTTATCGCATTGAGTGACACCTGTGACGAGGTTACAGCCACCCTGATAAAACGTGAAGTCAGTGATGGGGTGATTGCACCGGATTATACTCCTGAGGCTATTGCTATTTTGAAAGACAAGCGTAAAGGCACATATAATGTGATTAAGATAGACCCGGATTACAAACCTGAGCCTATAGAGCATAAACAAGTTTTCGGAATAACATTCGAACAAGGACGTAACGAAATTAAGCTAGACGATACAAAACTATTCGAGAACATCCCTACAAAGAACAAAGTATTCACTGATGAAGCCAAACGTGACCTTATTATATCTTTGATAACCCTTAAGTACACTCAGAGTAATTCTGTATGCTACGTCAAAGACGGTCAGGCAATCGGTATCGGTGCAGGTCAACAGAGCCGTATCCATTGTACACGTCTGGCAGGAAATAAGGCTGATATATGGTTTCTACGCCAACACCCGAAGGTTATGAATCTACCGTGGGTGAAAAATATTCGCCGCGCTGATCGCGATAACACGATAGACGTTTATATCAGCGAAGACTATGACGAGGTATTGGCTGACGGTATATGGAAGAACTTCTTTACGGAGAAACCAGAAGTGTTAACAACGGAAGAAAAGAAAGAATGGATTAAAAAGAACAGTAAAGTAGCTCTGGGTAGCGATGCTTTCTTCCCATTTGGTGACAATATAGAACGAGCACATAAGAGCGGTGTGGAATATATTGCACAGGCTGGTGGCTCTGTCCGTGATGACAATGTCATTGATACATGCGACAAATACGGCATAACAATGGCATTTACAGGTATACGCCTATTCCATCATTAATTAAACATACAAATATGAGCAAAGGTGACGATATTGAGGAGATAATCGCAGGAGGCGGGGTCGTCTTCAGAAACACTCCGAAGGAGGAATCGGATGACAAAAAGAAGGTGAAGACAAAGGCCAAGAAAAAGGCATACATCACTGGAGCGCATGGTAGCGGAAGTGCAAAACAAAAAGCCAAGTACCGCGAGCAACGTGCCAACCGACGACATAAATAAATACGATCCCGTAAATTTCTTAGCAACTATACTTTTTATAGCCTAAATGAAGAAATTTACGGGATAATTTTTTATTAATTATTTTCCCTTTGCTAAATAATTTTTCTGTGCTCGGATTATTACGCCTCCACCTGACTGCTTTGTGAATGTTACCAAGTCGGTCTTTATGACATTGTTACGGCAATCAAAAATCAAATCCGGATCAAACGTCCTCCCATTTATACGCGTTTCAAAATGACAATGCTCCGTTGTCGCGCGTCCCGTTCTTCCTGTTAGGGCTATTACCTGACCAGCTTTCACCTTATCACCCACTTTTACAAAATTCTTTGAATTATGACTATATAAAGTCTCAAGTCCATTGTCATGGCGTATTATCACACAGTTTCCGTAACCATAATGTATTCCCGAAAGAGTTACGACCCCATCAAAAGCGGCGAGTATATTATCATTAGGTTTTGTTTTTATATCTACACCACTATGACCACGTTTTCCTCCATAAGGACTTATGACGTGGCTTCCTGGCAGTGGATAACTCCACTCATTAGGACTCAAATTTGCGAGATTCATGGTAAATTGATTTTTAAACGAAGAATCATCCTGATAGTTTATTCCTCCGCTAGATTGTTCTTCAGAAGAAGCTATACTCTTGCTCCCTTTGCCACTTTTATCCTTATTATCTTCAACACTGAGTTGAATACGCCCTCCATCTTTTTGACATACGATAGTCTGTCGGATAAGTCTGTGACGACTGACATCAAATATCATTTCCGGGTTTATACGTCCGCCATTGATCATTACTTCGAACTGGCAATACGTACGCCCACCGTCACTACCTACAATAGCAATAGTCTGCCCTGCTTTTACTTTCGTACCAACATCGACAAGATTCTGAGCATTATGGCCATAGACAGTTTCCAAACCGTTATCATGACGAATGACAATGACATTTCCATATCCGGGAGTAGAACGTGATAGACGAACGACTCCGTCGAACATAGCTTTCACATTATCGCCTTCTTTCGTAGATATTTCCATACGATAGTCACTTAAAATCTTAGCTTTACCGACCGGCAAAGGGAAGCTCCATTCATTGGGTCGCATTATCTCAAAATTTATACTGAACGCATTGGTACTGGCAAATAACCCAGGTGTAATAATGCTCACCTGCTGCTGTTCGACAGATGTAAGAGTATTATTTGCCACTACAGTCGAAAACATAACGAGAGTAGCGCATGAGAGGATGTGTTTTAGTTGAAAATGCATATTAATCAAAAGGTTAAAGAAAAAATCAATTTATAAATATTCCAGAGAGAATTCTGCCCGAATTAATGGATAGCTTACGGGCTGAAAAGAACTCATCGGCATGAGAATAGGTGCAGATACCTGCTACCGAAATGTTACGGGGGTTCACACCCACATCGGCCAATTGCATGCGACAACATTCCCACAAATCAATGTGCCATTTCACAAATCGCCGGCTAATTCTGTCCATATCAAAACCGGCATCAGAGAATTCCTGCCAGACCTCATCTCCAACTTCAAAATTAGCTAAAGATATACCTGGTCCGATACAAGCATGCAACGTAGCAGGTACTGTGCCATAAGCGGCTGTCATCTCTGCGACAGCCTTCTCTATTATTCTCTTAACAGTACCACGCCATCCGGCATGTACAGCACAACAAGCATGTTGTTTTTCATCATACAAGAGAATCGGAATGCAATCAGCTGTTGACACTGCCATACAAACCCCTGTCATGTTTGTCATAACAGCATCAACGCCCTCTAGTTCAGCCTTTTGTCGTTCTTCATCAAGTTCAAGCAATCTGAGATCAATCTTCTGAACAACAACACCATGGGCCTGGTGCGGAATAATCAGTTTTTCAGGAAAAAGACCAAGTTCATGACACAATGCAATTCTATTTTTTAAGACGTCGTCCACATCATCTCCGCAATACAGATTTGCATTGAATGATGCGTAAGCACCTTTACTGTATCCACCATAACGCGTCGTACTGAATGCCGACACATTTGGGGATATATCATAATATTTAATGACGGGGACCCTCATCGACATTCTCGTACTCGAAGTCGTCCAGATCTTCCACGTCTTCACCATCGATATTAATGTGATCAGCATCAACATCAACATCTTCTATACTAAGTTCCTCAAACAAACTACCTAGATCCTTATCACGATGGACTAATGACTCCTCTGACGTTATCTCCTGCAGTTTATTGCTTTCACTGTTAAGTTCCTTCCAAAGCACATCTTTGAGTTCATCAATCCCCTTGCCTGTTACAGCGGAAATAAAAACCACTGGCAGATCCTCTGGTACAGTTTCTTTTATCATATCGATGAGCTCATCATCCAAAAGATCACATTTAGTTACAGCAAGCACTTTATGCTTGTCGAGCATATCAGGATTAAAGTTTCTAAGCTCATTTAAGAGTATCTCATACTCATGTTTTATATTTTCTGTATCTCCTGGAACCATAAACAAGAGCAGAGAATTTCTCTCTATATGGCGAAGAAAGCGAAGTCCTAACCCTTTACCTTCACTTGCGCCTTCTATAATGCCCGGAATATCAGCCATTACAAATGACTGACGGTCACGATAACTGACAATTCCAAGTGATGGTTCAAGTGTTGTGAAAGGATAATTGGCTATTTTGGGACGAGCACTTGACACTGCCGACAGCAATGTACTCTTGCCCGCATTTGGAAAACCGACGAGACCTACATCCGCAAGCAATTTCAGCTCCAGAATAATATTCGTCTCTGTCATTGGTTCACCAGGTTGAGCATATCGCGGAGCCTGATTGGTGGCAGTGCGGAACTGAAAATTACCTTGTCCACCTCTTCCGCCTTTCAGCAACAATACTTCCTGACCATCGTAAGACACATCACAGATATACTTACCTGTCTCTGCATCATAGACGACAGTACCACACGGCACATCGATATATTTATCCACACCGTCTGTACCATGACATTTATCTCTACCACCATTACCACCGTGTTCTGCAAAGACATGACGTTCATATCGTAGATGTAACAACGTCCAAAAATTGTGATTGCCACGTAGGTATATACTACCACCATGACCACCATCGCCACCATCAGGACCACCATTGGGCTGATATTTTACATGACGAAGATGCATAGAGCCCTTACCACCCTTACCTGAGCGGCAGTATATCTTGACATAGTCGACGAAATTTGATTCTAGCATATACCTTTGTTTGTTATATATTATAATTATATATTATCAATAACATTGCAGACATCAGCAGTGATTCTTGCAAGTTCACCATATCCTTTAATATAATGGTGTAAGCCCTCATTCTTATACCATTCTATCAGAGGAGTAGTCTGCTTGTGATAAACCACAAGACGTTTCTTGATAGTTTCTTCATTATCGTCAGCACGACCGGTCTGCTGTCCACGCAGAATAAGACGTTTCATCAGTACATCCTCCGGAGCATAGAGTTCTATCATCGCTGCAATCTTATGTCCACGTTCGGCGAGCATACTTTTAAGTGCCTCTGCCTGAGGTATTGTTCTTGGAAAACCATCAAAAATAACACCCTTGTGTTCCTTACCGAAGCTATCATACACACTTGCAAGAATATTTATCATCAAATCATCAGGAATAAGCTGACCATTATCAATAAAGCTTTTGGCTGTATTGCCGAGTTCTGTCCCGTTTTTAATTTCATTACGCAACACATCACCTGTCGAGATATGCTCCAAGCCATATTTGACAATAAGTTTCTCACTCTGCGTCCCCTTTCCTGAACCGGGAGCACCAAAAATTACGATATTTTTCATTTTTATAATTTATGTTGTTTAATATTCATTCTTCTACTAAAGAATAGATATCACGCATATTTCTACCCTGCTGATCATAATCGAATCCATAACCAATTATAAATTCATTGGGTATTTTCATTGCCACATATTCAATATTCAACGGTATCTCAAGTTTATCCGGCTTCTGCATAAGAGTGCAGATATGGACAGATTTTGGATTTCTTGTACCTAGAGTCTCTATCATACGTTGCATGGTATGACCGCTCTCGACAATATCCTCGACGATAATAACATCTCTCCCGGAAATATCCTCATTAAGTCCAATGACTTCCTTCACCTTACCTGTGGATGTTGTGCCTTGGTAAGAAGCTAATTTGACAAAAGAAATTTCACATGTAATATCCATGTATCTCATCAAATCAGCAGCAAACATGAAACAACCGTTAAGGACGCCTAATAACAAAGGGTTCCTGCCGGAAAAATCCTCATTGAGACGATTGGCAACAGCCCTGATATTTTTCTGTAATTCAGCTTCAGGATATGCTAAAGCGAAAGTTTTATCCTTAATTTTTACGGTCTGCATTATATGAATTTATATATTTTGGCACAAAATTACTAAAAATCTTCCGAACTATCGCTATAGATTAGTATTAATTTTGTAATTTTGCATCGTATGAAGATTTTTACAAGTGCTCAAATTCATGAGCTTGACAAATATACGATAGAGCACGAACCCATTTCTTCGATAGACCTAATGGAACGTTCGGCTAAGGCATTGACTCACGCCATCTGTAGTGTGTGGAGTAATGCTACACCAATTGTGGTATTTGCAGGACCTGGAAATAACGGAGGCGACGCTCTTGCTGTTGCAAGGATGCTCACAGATATCAACTATAAAGTAAGTGTTTTCCTATTTAATATTAATGGACATCTCTCACAAGATTGTGCATGTAACAGCACGCGACTTATCGACAATAAACGTGTAGAGTCCTTTACTGAGATAAAACAAGAATTTGATCCACCAAAGCTCGAAAGTGGTACTCTGGTCATAGACGGATTGTTCGGATCTGGACTCAACAAACCTCTTACCGGCGGATTTGCATCACTGGTGAAATACATTAACGCCTCACCGGCCAAGGTCGTGAGTATAGATATTCCATCGGGGTTGATGACCGAAGACAACACCTATAATGTAAGAGCTAATATTATAAAGGCAGATATAACACTAACACTTCAACAGATCAAGTTATCGTTTCTGTTTGCAGAAAATCAGCAATACATCGGCAAACTTAAGATTTTGGACATACGCCTCAGTCAAGATGGTATCAACACTATCGATGCACAATATTCGATGTTGGAAGAGAAAGACATCAGAAGCCGAATGCTAGTTAGGAATCCATTTGCACATAAAGGAATGATGGGTAATGTACTTATCATAGCTGGAAGTTTTGGCATGGCAGGCGCCGCTACCCTTGCATGCAAAGCCTGTCTTCGCTCCGGAGCAGGAAAGGTGACAGCGCATATACCTAAATGCAATATAGGAATTATGCAGACTTCTGTGCCAGAAGTTGTTGTACAGTGTAGCCATGATGAAACGTTCTTCTCCGAAGCAGTCGACAGTGATGACTTTGACGCTATGGCCATCGGATCTGGATTAGGACAGGCCGATGTCACAGCGATAGCAATGATTGCACAGCTTCGTCGCACACAGGCACCCACTGTAGTGGATGCCGATGCTTTAAACATCTTAGCAAGTCATCGTGCTTGGCTTCAGCAACTTCCAAAAGATATAATCATGACTCCACACCCCAAAGAACTTGATCGACTCGTCGGTAGGTGTAATGACGGTTATGAACGGTTGATCAAAGCCTGTGACTTTGCTGAACATTCTCAAGCATATATCATATTAAAAGGTCATTATAGTGCTTTGTGCATGCCCGACGGGCATGTAATTTTCAATTCTACGGGGAATGGTGGTATGGCAACAGCCGGTTGCGGCGATGTTCTAACTGGTATAATAACAGGTCTTTTAGCTCGCGGATACAAACACGGTGACGCTTGTATTGTTGGAATGTATCTCCACGGACTGGCTGGCGACCTAGCGGCAAAAGATCTTGGAGAGGAGAGCGTCATTGCAAGCGACATCATCAAATACCTACCCAAGGCATTCAAACGAATTAACGATTAAATAAAAGTTTATATCATGAGACATTTTCTTCTATCAAGCCTGTTCATCATAGCTAGTAGCGGCGCATTAGCCCAAACTAACGTTACACAATACAAACCGGGAGTTACACCAGAAGGGGTGACATACTTTCTTCCACGCACATCCTTACGCGTAGTGTTGCAAATAGAGAAAACAACATACAAGCCTGGAGATTTCTGCAAGTATTCAGAGCGTTATCTAAGTATGAACGGTACTGAATATGAACCTTACTCTTTATTTAAAATAATCTCAGCCCGTCTGTACACCGTGGGAGTACCAGACAAGAAAAAATGTTATACCATAAAATTCGATGTGAAAAGTTCTGCATCGAATGTAAAATTGAATGAAGACGGAATTTTATTAGCTATCAACGCTGATGCAGCAGTTCACTCTGAGATAAAACCATTCATAAGCGCGCGTAAGCCAGAGCCTATAAATTCCAGGAAATATCTAACTGAAGAAATTCTTACCGCAGGAAGTTCAGCAAAAATGGCAGAATTGATTGCTCAAGAGATTTATGATGTTCGTGAAAGCCGCGACTTGCTAAATAAGGGACAAGCTGACTATATGCCTAAGGATGGGGAGCAACTAAAGATAATGCTTAACAACCTTAACTCTAAAGAAAATGCGCTGTCACAGCTTTTCACCGGAACGATAGTTAAAGATACCGCAGAAAGTACTATATCTATAGATCTAGATAAAACAGTTTCTCATCAAGTCTTATTCCGTTTTTCTAAGAAAATAGGATTAACAGATACAGATGATCTTGCCGGTGCACCTTACTACATTAATGTGGAAGACCAACATACCGTACCACCAGTCGACACAGAAGCTGCAAAAAAATCAAAGAAACCCGAAGAGGGGGTATACGTCAATGTACCCGGAAGATTGAACATATCCATCGTTTCTGACTATAATAGTATTACATCTGGAGAATTTTCTGCTGCACAATTTGGCAACACCGAAATATTGAGTGATAAGTTGTTCAATAAAAAATACACCACCCATGTCACACTCGATCCCACGACAGGAGGGCTGCTAAAATTTGATGCAGAACAACCGAAATAGTTTTCTGTAAAAATTTAATTGATAACAACATTAAAAAAGGTATTTCGATCTCTCGAAATACCTTTTTCTATAATATTATACTAAAACTAATTAGTCGAGTTGGGCCAATTTATTGTCAGAGCCCAATACGTTAGTAATCTTATATTTGTACATTACCTCCATGAGATCACGTGCTGGTCCACAATATTTACGTGGATCAAATTCTGCAGGTTTTTCTGTCAAAGCCTTACGAACAGCTGCTGTGAACGCGAGACGAGAATCAGAGTCTATATTAATCTTGCAAACAGCACTCTTAGCTGCTTTACGAAGTTGCTCTTCTGGAATACCGACTGCATCAGGTAATTTGCCACCGTTAGCATTAATCATATCAACATACTCCCGTGGAACAGAAGATGATCCGTGAAGAACGATTGGGAAGCCTGGAAGCTGCTGCATGATTGCATCGAGTACATCGAATGCCAATGGAGGAGGAACAAGAAGACCTGTCTTCGGATCACGTGTGCACTGCTCAGGTTTGAACTTATATGCGCCATGGCTTGTACCTATTGAGATAGCCAGAGAGTCAACACCTGTCTTAGTAACGAAGTCAATAACTTCCTCTGGTTTTGTATAGTGAGAAACTTCAGAAGCTACTTCATCCTCAACACCAGCCAAAACACCTAACTCACCCTCAACAGTCACGTCATACTGGTGTGCATAGTCTACAACTTTTTTTGTCAGAGCAACGTTCTCATCGTAAGGAAGAGATGAACCGTCAATCATAACAGAAGAGAAGCCCATGTCTACACAGCTTTTACAAAGTTCGAAACTATCTCCGTGATCGAGGTGCAGAACTACTTCTGGATGTTTGCAACCTAATTCCTTTGCATACTCCACTGCTCCCTGTGCCATATACTCAAGTAATGTCTGGTTCGCGTAATTACGAGCACCTTTTGAAACCTGCAGGATAACTGGCGACTTCAGTTCAGAAGAAGCCTTAATAATAGCCTGTAGTTGCTCCATATTGTTAAAGTTGAATGCTGGAACAGCATAACCTCCATTGATGGCTTTCTTAAACATCTCACGGGTGTTTACCAAGCCTAAAGTTTTGTAACTTGCCATAATTGTATAATTTATGTTGTTAAAAATAATATCATCTATCAAAATACAAAGGTACTATTTTAATCCGTCAATTCAAAGATATACAACATTTTTTAATACTATAAATCAGAAGAAATTGACTAAAAATAAGTCACCAAACATATCTGTGTCCTGTTTGTAAAACAGAGATTACAAAACTCATGTTCTACAATTCGAACAAAAATACTACTCCACTCTATTTATTCTCATTTTATATTTTGTGCGAATTATTAGAGGTACTTCCTCGACCTTTACATTAGATGTATCCAAACCAAAGGCACGTGGCACACTTGTCTCAAAAACATTAAGAAGACTATATACATTCATTACAAACTTATCGTGCAGCCCAAAGGTATTTTCGTGAGAATTAATACGATGAATAACTATGAAACTGAAGTCGCCACTGATTCCGTTTTCTCTAAGAGAAGGATAACTGCTATCAAGACTGAATTCACCACTTTCAACCAAATCCTCTACTATCTGACGGAAAAAGACATTAACATCTGGTTGTATACGAAATCCCAGCTTAAGGTTTATTCTATATAGGGTATCTGGTATAAGCTGTTTTGCATCATATTCGCACATCATCGGTTCATCATGATAGTCCACGTGCAGCAACCAATAATGCTCGGCACGTTTAGGATGCTTGTTTATAATTGAATACATGATCTTATTTTCTATCTCATCGAGATAATTTGCCTTACTTAAATATATCAGGTTTGTGGCATAATGAGATATCGTTGAATCATCTTTAATGTCAGAAATTATTTTAAAATAAGGTTGAATCTTTGTGAATTGCATTTGACGATTGCGTATTTTTCGGGCATTATACCATACGTACATCACTATTGTTATCAGTCCTGCTATGAATATTGTCACCCAACCTCCATGCATGAACTTAAACATATTTCCGATAAAGAATAACATCTCAAGTGAGAAGAAGAATGCAACAAACGGAACAATGATAGCCATGCTGATCTGCTTAAAATGAAGATAAAAGCCTAACAAAATAGTTGTCATGAGCATTGTGATAGTGATTGAAAGTCCATAAGCGGCCTCCATCCGTGATGATGTTCCGAAGAAAAGAATGACCAGCACACAAAGCACATAAAGAGATATATTAACGAAAGGGATATACAGTTGTCCCTTTACGTCTGTGGGATACTTGATACGCTGACGTGGCCAAAAATTAAGATTCATAGCCTCACTGAATATAGTAAAAGAGCCGCTGATAAGTGCCTGACTGGCTATAACAGCAGCAATAGTAGACATTACTACCCCGAACACCAACAGATACTGAGGCATGATGGCATAGAACGGATTTACACCTTCATGTATTCCTCCTATGTTAGCAATAATCCATGCACCTTGACCGAGGTAATTGAGGATAAGCATTGCTTTGACGAATATCCAACTGATACGAATATTGCGTATGCCACAATGTCCCAAATCCGAATAAAGGGCCTCAGCACCAGTAGTACAAAGAAAAACCGCCCCCAAAATAAGAAACCAATCTGGACAATTGACAAGCAAACGAACAGCATAATAAGGATTAAACGCCTTAAATATAGGCAGATACTGAGGGATGGATGCTCCCCCTAGAACACCAAGCATCGTAAACCAGATTAACATCATCGGACCAAATGATTTTCCAATGGCATTGGTTCCGAATTGCTGAATAAGAAACAGAATTGTAACAATGAGAATACTTATTGGTACTACGGGTGTGTATGGTTCAATACCTTTCAATCCTTCAATCGCCGATACTACAGTAATTGAAGGTGTTATGACTCCATCGGCAATAAGTGTAGCTGCGCCAATAATAGCAAAGACATATAACCATTTCATTTTCTGCCTTCTCAAAAGTGCATAGAGAGCCAGAATCCCCCCTTCGCCCTTATTGTCAGCACGCAGTGCTATAAGTACATATTTTACTGATGTTTGAAGTGTGAGTGTCCAGATGATACACGACACAGCCCCTATTATATAATTGGCATCTATTAATGGAGTAGCACCAATGATAGCTTTCATTACATATAAGGGTGATGTTCCTATATCGCCGTATACTATACCTAATGTAACTATCAATCCCATCATACTCAGATGATTGAGATGTTGCGACTTGCTTGTATTGCTTATTTCCATGACTTTTACCTATTAAAACGCCGCAAAGGTAATCGATTACTAGAAAGTAAATTATCTTTTGATAAATAATTTTAATTTTTGAAACGAAAATAAATATATTTTAATATTTTTTATCGATTTATTATTGCACGTCCATCAGATGTGATACCTTCAGCCGATATTTTAATTTTGGAACATGACGAATTATTATAAAATTCAATCTCTGCATTACCCTCCCCATCCATCTTCACCGCAGGATTCCAGTAAAGTGTGCGGCGAAAATCTGAAGATGGTACAGACGATGAATCATTATATTCCGGTGAGTTGAATTTTCTTATCTGAGAGAATCCGTGCACTGATGTATAACGAATTTTATCATCAATATTGAAACGATACTTCGCAGAAGGTTCTTCCTCCGGACCAAACGGCACAAGATACATTATATATGAAGGGAATCTACAAGGTTCTGATGCTCCCAGATATGATTCAAAAAGCTTTTCACCATCACTATAAGAATAATTTCTACTCATATCCTCGCATTTGAAATTATCATAGCTGAATGTTTTGCAAGTGTTCCAATCGGAATAGATAACAATATACTTCACCGTCTCGAATGGACGACTCATGCCGTCATATATCCAAAGAGCTACACTATCACGCAGATAAATTAGTCGGGTAGCAGCAACAGGGAATTTATGATGTAAAAAGATACTTTCCACGACGTCAGATGTGGAATAAAAGAGATGTAAATTTTTTGGCTTTTTACACTTACGATTATGATCGACCATCCATTCTATTTCTTCGGCCAGGTCGAACAGCTGCGCAGAATGTATACACTCGTTATCATCAGTATAGACGAAAACAGAATCTTTATCACTTTTAGGTTGGAGATCTGTTTCTTCCGCACGGTATTTCTTAGCTGGAGGACTGAACCATTTATCCACAGTCATTGCGGCATTCTTCGATTTAACCCCACAATAAATCTGAGCCATAGATTCACCATAGAAGTCGGACAATGGTATATTGAAGTACCCATGATCAGTATACATACTATCACGCAATATATATGAACTCGATTCAAAAGCATAATGGAGAATACACGGAGACATTCCTTTCACTTTATCAGCTTTCATAAAACGAGTACGTTTGTCCACTACTCTGCCACGGAGACTTAAATTCTGCTCAGGTAACATTAAGGCAGAGTTGAGCGACGTCGATATTGGCCTGCGATAAGCTATTACGTCTGTAAAAGATGATTGAATATTATTTATATGTGAGGAACGATATGAACTGGCAGCATCTGTCACAGATAGCGAAAACGTCACATTTGGTTCGCCATGAATGTATATCTTTATTTTAGAATATGGTTTCAGATGAGTAGAATCAAACGAAACTGTCAGTAATGAAGGACGGACAGACGGAATAGGATTTATGGATTCCAATTTTATTGAAGACCTGCTTACATCTCCAGTGTCAACCTCACGTTCGCGCTTGAGCATATACTTGAACGAATAAAGACCACCCTTTACCTGATCGAAGACAGGTATAACACGTGAAAAGTAGTTTTCTGAACCATAACTAAGCATATATCGAGTGTAAGCACGTACCTCAAAAAAACCGGATTTGAAATATATTGGAAGAGCAAAACTGCCGGAACACATACCTTCATTCAGTTTGTAGACGTGTGTGTCAAGAATATCACCCTCAGGTGAGAGGATTTCAGTATATAATATTTTGCTGAGGGTTGTAGGGCAATTGGTTGATACATCGTTAACATAGGCACTAAACCATATCGTTTCCCCCAAATAATAGGAAGTATTGTCGAGATGGAGGTACACTTTTTCGTTAGCAGTGATATTGACCACAACAAATAGAGATACAAAAAACAGATAAAAATGTAATATATGTCTTCTCATAATAATTCGTAATAAAACAATCAAACAGTGCAAAGTTACATTTTTTTCATTTAAATGATAAATAAAATGAATTTTTTTTGTTTCTTTGCAGAAATATTTATTAAATTGAATTTTAATTATGAATATTGGAGACAAAGTGCCCGAGATATTGGGCAAGAACGAGAATGGTGAAGATATTCACCTGAGTGAATTTAAAGGAAAGAAACTGGTATTGTATTTCTATCCGAAGGACAATACTTCGGGTTGCACTTCTGAGGCTTGCAACCTGCGTGACAACTATACAGAACTACGCCGAGAAGGGTATGAAGTGATCGGTGTGAGCGTGGATGATGAGAAATCGCACCAGAAGTTTATCACAAAGAACGAACTACCGTTCTCTCTTATTGCCGACACCGATAAAAAATTAGTTGAAGAATTCGGTGTCTGGGGTGAAAAAAAGTTATATGGTAGAACATATATGGGAACATTGCGAACCACCTTTATCATTAATGGCGAAGGGATCATCGAAAAGATTATCACTCCTAAGGAAATAAAGGTAAACGAACACGCAAAACAGATACTAGAATAAATAATAGGGGGTATACCCCCCTATTATTAGTTAAAGTACCTTTGCTGCTAAAGCTTTAGCTTTGTCACGCAATTGCGTTATATCGGCATCTGACGGTCCATAAGTCAGAACAACACCCAAACGCCTTCCTGCTCTCGAAGGCAATTTACCAAAAATGCGCAGGCGCGTATAGTCCTCCTGAAGTGCGGCATTCATATTATAATTTGGAGCCACATCACTTGCTTCCTTAGACAATATGACTGCACTCGCACCGGCATGTTCCTGATGGATGGCAGGTATTGGAATACCGAGAACTGCACGAAGATGAAGTTCAAACTCATTGAGATTCTGTGTATGAGCCAGAGTAACCATGCCAGTATCATGCGGACGAGGAGAAAGCTCTGAGAAATACACACCGTTCTTATTGCTGAGGAAGAACTCTACTCCCCAGATACCTGCTCCTGTAAGGGCTTTTGTAACCTTTGCTGCCATATCCTGAGCATCTTTCAACTGTTCAGGGCTAATTGCTGCCGGTTGCCAACTTTCCTGATAATCCCCATGTTTCTGAACATGGCCGATAGGGGCACAGAAAAGTGTGTCTCCAGTCTTCTGTGTCACCGTGAGTAATGTTATCTCGCTATCAAACTTGATAAACTCCTCGATAATAAGTTCCTTGACATCACCCCTGCTACCTTCCATTCCATAATGATATGCAGTTTCAAGTTCAGCAGCAGAGTTTACCACCGATTGTCCTTTGCCTGACGATGACATAAGAGGTTTAATTACACACGGGAAGCCAATCTCTTTTGAAGCCTCTTTCAGCTGTTCGAATGTTGTGGCATAGAAATACTTTGCAGTCTTAAGACCGAGTTCCTTTGCTGCCAGATCACGGATAGCCTTACGATTCATTGTAAAATTAACGGCACGGGCACTCGGAACCACCTGTATTCCGCTCTTCTCAATATCATAAAGGCGTTCAGTACGTATTGCCTCTATCTCCGGTACTATAATATCGGGATTATGCTTTCTGACAGCAGCCTCAAGAACATCACCGTCGAGCATATCAAACACGTCATGTTCATCAGCCACCTGCATTGCCGGAGCATTTTCATAACGGTCGCAGGCAATGACATACTGACCTGCACGTTTTGCTGCAATGGCGAATTCCTTTCCTAATTCGCCTGAACCTAATAAAAGAATCTTTTTTATCATATTATATAAACTATATCATCCCTTTAACCATCTGCCATTCGGGAGTTATAGCCAGATGGCGTAAATTTCTGTCAATGCGTTTCTGCATGACTGCAACTGTTGTGCCATATTTTGTAGCAAGCATTGACAATGAAGTAATTTGCTTGCCGAAAATTCCAAAAAAAGATAGAACCATATCCTCATCATCGGGAGGAAGAAGAAAGAGTATATGTTTAACATAATGTTCTATCTGTTCACTTACCGAATCAGGTTGCTGATGAAAACGGATAAGAAAATCAGATAAGTCCTGTGCGATGGCATCCATACTCCATTATTATCTATTGCAGTACATTTCGTCGTAATACTTCTGATAGTCACCACTCGTCACCTCGGCTATCCACTGCTGGTTTTCCAAGTTCCACCGGATAGTTTTTACGATACCCTCGGCAAAACATGTCTCAGGATACCATCCCAATTCAGCTTTGATTTTTGAAGGATCAATCGCATAACGCTGATCATGACCGAGACGGTCGGTGACAAATGTTATAAGATCATTATTGATCCAGTCGATAGCAATTTCCCCATCGGTTCCTATCACCTGCTTCTTAAGAATCTTACGAAGACTCTTATCCTCAGCCATCATATCATGGATGGTTTTGATAGTAAGCTTAACGATGTCAATGTTGGTTTTTTCATTATGACCGCCGACATTATAAACCTCGCCTTCACGTCCTTCACGTACCACGAGATCAATGGCTTTGCAATGGTCTTCCACATACAACCAGTCGCGTACGTTAAGCCCTTCTCCATACACAGGAAGTTTTTTACCTTCAAGAATATTATTGATGATCAACGGAATAAGCTTTTCCGGAAAATGATAAGGGCCATAGTTGTTAGAACATCTGGTAATAGTAACCGGCATGTGAAATGTGTCACGATAAGCCATTACAAACATATCGGAACTTGTTTTCGATGCGCTGTAAGGGCTGTGAGGTGTAAGAGGAGTTTTCTCTGTGAAGAAACCTTCTGTACCCAAAGAGCCATAGACCTCATCAGTCGAAACCTGATGAAAACGTTTACCTGGCTTCCATGTAGGGTAACCGGAAGCATCCTTACCTGTCACCCATGCTCGACGTGCGGCATCGAGCAGATTCTGTGTTCCAAGAATATTGGTAAGAAGAAAGAGTTGTGGGTCTTCAATGCTTCTGTCAACATGACTTTCTGCAGCAAAATTTACCACATAATCTATATCATTGTCCAAGAATAACTTATCAGCCAACTCACGGTCTCGTATATCACCACGCACAAAGACACAGCGTTTGCCGTCAATATCGTCTTTGATAGTGCCAAGATTTCCTGCATAAGTAAGCAGATCCAGTACTATGATCTTAATATCCTCATTTTTATACTTACTATAAAGCAGATACTTTATAAAATTTGAGCCAATAAATCCGGCTGCGCCTGTTACTAAATAAGTCTTCATTTTAATGTATTTTTAATTTTTATTGATTATTATTACTTGTAAAATCTGTAAATAAGCATATCTATCCTGCCAGTTCCACCACCTCAAGGTCTTTAAACTCTTTGCCGTCAATAGTAACGCGTATCAAGGTACGCTGTTTATGCCATCCCTGGATTCCTGCTGCACCAGGATTGATATGCAAAAGCCCGAGTGTCTTGTCAAATTTCACCTTAAGTATATGTGAATGACCGCTAATGAATAATTGTGGCGGTCGAACAAATATATTGCTACGAATAGAAGGATCATAATTGCCGGGATAACCACCAATATGCTTCATTAAGACATCTACATCCTCACATTTCCAACGCAGCACTTCAGGATACATTATACGTAAATCACCCCCATCACAGTTGCCATACACGGCACGAAAAATCCGATAAGCAGCTAATTTTTCTGCCACTTCGGTGGAACCAATATCTCCGGCATGCCATATCTCGTCGCATTGCTCGAAATATTTTAAGTATTTTTCATCCCAAAACGAATGAGTATCACTGATTATACCTATACGTTTCATTTCAACTTGAGTTTTTTATAAATGAACTCTTTAATATAATTTTCCGTTGCCTCAATACCGAGTACGCCAGAGTTTATACATAAGTCATACGACTCTGCAGCTCCCCATTTCCTACCTGTATAATAATTGTAATATGAAGCGCGATTACTGTCACAGTTACTAATTGTCTTACGGGCGGTAGCACTGTCACATTGACATCGTTCGCAAACCCGTTTCAGACGGTTCTCGGTGTCTGCAGATATAAATATACTGACAAGATCCTTATTGTCACGGAGCACATAATCGGCACAACGTCCTACGAATACACATGAACTCTCATCTGCAGCCTTGCGGATAGCATCACTTTGAAACTTAAACAGAGATTCCTCACTCAGATTATCATCATAAAAATTACCTTCGCTGACATGAGGCACATGGAGATGAAAGACAGAACGTAAAAAATACTTATGTTCATCATACTGCTCGAAGAATTTCTCACTGAAACCACTTTCCTTCGCTGCCAAATTCAGCAACTCACGATCACAGAACTTGCAGTTAAAGTCATTAGCCAGCATCTTTGCAATGTCACGTCCTCCACTTCCTAACTGACGTCCTACCACGATAACGATATTATCTTCATTCATAGTCCTAAAATTAAATGGCTTGTTTTTTTAATTTCTTTATATGTTTTATGATCATATATGATGCCATAACAGATGCCAAAGTATCAGATATTGGTAATGAATACCATACGCCATTAAGACCCATCAATTGTGGTAATATGATGAGAAGAGGTACCAGAAACAGCATTTGGCGAGTAAGCGACAGAAAGATGCTTATACCTGCCTTTCCAATACTCTGAAAGAAGTTGGTGATAACCATCTGACAACCAATAAGAGGAAATGCCATCATGTTGATACTTATACCATTAGCAGCTATATCAATAAGAGTTTGGTCGGTTGTGAATGCACGGGCACATATATGCGGCATTAACTCACCTATTAGGAATCCGACGGTTGTAATACAAGTGGCAGCAATGATGGAATAATTGAGCACCTGACGCACTCTTCCTGTCTGCTGAGATCCATAATTGTAACCGGCAATCGGCTGCATTCCCTGATTAACGCCCATCACTATCATCACAAATATAAAACTGATACGATTGGCAATACCATAGGCTCCTACGGCCATGTCACCACCGTAAGTCTGCAAACCCTTATTAATCAATATTACTACGAGACACGCACAGACATTCATACTGAATGGTGAAAGTCCTATTTCTATAATATTCTTAACTATATTACGTTTCAGTCTATATATTCCAGGCTTGAAGTGAATCAGTTCTTTCTTGTTACTAAACAGTCTTATTTGCCACATTAAAGCCAAAAATTGCGAAAGAATCGTTGCGAATGCGGCACCTTTGATACCCCAGTCCAACACATAAATAAATATAGGGTCGAGAACTGTATTCAGTACCACGGTAAATATCGTGGCATACATGGCCTGCTTAGGTTTACTGGCAGCACGGAGCACAGCGTTAAGACCGAAATAGAGATGTGAGAAAACATTTCCTATCAAAATAACAGTCATGAAGTCACGGGCATACTTGATTGTCCCATGACTGGCACCGAAAAAGAACAAGATAGGATTTATAAAAACAAGTGCTATAATCGAGAATGTCAGACCAATAATGATATTCAGAACCAAGACATTTCCGAGTACATTCTCGGCAGTCGCATAGTCTTTCTGGCCTAGCTTCATTGAAATCAATGTCGATGCTCCGATACCGATCATAGCCCCGAATGCAGCAGAGAGATTCATCAACGGGAACGTCACTGCAAGTCCGGATATAGCTAAAGGTCCAACACCCTGACCAATAAAAATGCTATCTATCATATTATATAGCGAAGATGCTGTCATCGCAATAATGGCCGGAATAGCATATTGCATCAGCAGTCGACCAACAGGCTGAGTTCCCAATAAAAGTGTGGCTTTATTATTCTCCATATTATATATAATGGTACAAAAGTACTAAAAAAAATACACTTTGTATACAATCGATGCTTAAATAAAAGATATTTTGTGTAAGTTTGCATCTCAAAACAAGAAAAAGACCCAAGTGAAGTTATCTATATTTGCCACACTATTGTTATTTTTCACCTTCTTGATACAGCTTTCGGCATCGGAAGAATCCGATTCAAAGATAGCTTACCCTGAGGGGAAATGTTATATGTTTAGAGTGTTGCTCAGTGACAAATACGGCACACCATACTCTATAGACAGACCAAAGGAGTTTCTTTCAGAAAAAGCTATTATCCGTCGGCAATGTCAGAACCTTGAAGTTGATTCAACCGATTTACCAGTTTCACCCGTTTATATCAACTACATCAGAGATTATGGTGTTAATATTATAGGTGTTAGTAAATGGAACAATAGTCTATTGGTTCGTTCAGACAACTTATCTGTCCCCGACTTACTCACTAAACTTCCTTTTGTAAGAAAGACAATAAAAGTATGGACATCACCTGATTCGATTACATCATGTAAGGGAAGATTGAGAAAACATAATATGTTTAATAAATGGGACACAATTCCCGACAAATATTATGGTGCCGGAGAGGAACAAATTAAAGTACTTAACGGAACAAAACTCCATGACGAAGGATTTGTAGGGAAAGGTATGACTATCGCCATTCTGGACGGAGGGTTTATGAATGCGGACATAATCTCTGCATTTAACAAAGCAAAGATTGAGGGCCATAAGGATTTCGTATACCCTTTCTCAGGCAGCGTTTTCGAAGGAACAGACCACGGAACAAAGGTGATGTCAGAGATGGCCTCTTACGTGCCGTATATACTTATTGGTACAGCCTATAAAGCATCTTTTTGGCTCATCAGATGCGAAGACCAACAATCGGAAAGCCTTGCGGAGGAAGATTATTGGGCCGAATCTGCTGAATTTGCTGATTCTGTAGGCGTGGACATCATCAATAGTTCTCTAGGTTACAGCGACTTTGACGACCCGTCTACTAACCATCGATATAGCGATATGGATGGAGAAAAGACACTTATATCTCACACAGCATCAATGCTGGCACAAAAAGGTATCATTCTAGTTAATAGTGCAGGCAATACTGGGATGGGGACATGGAAGAAAGTTGCATTTCCTGCCGATGCCAAAGATATATTGTGTGTGGGAGCTATCGGAAAAAATCATATTAATGCTCCATTCAGCGGAGTTGGTCCGACTCAGGACGGAAGAGTAAAACCTGACATCATGTCAATTGGTAGTCCTGCTGCTGTAATCACGGGACGCGGAACACTTATACAAGACACTGGAACATCATTCTCAGCACCGATATTATGCGGACTGGTCGCATGCCTATGGCAAGCTTTACCACAGTTGACAGCAATACAGATTATGGATCTGGTGAAACGGAGCGGTAATAATTATGCAACACCCGACAATATCTATGGTTATGGTGTACCAGATTTTTGGCATGCCTACTTATTGGGAGTTTCCGAACTACATAACACTAATACCAAATGAAAAAAGCACTATCCCTATATGAACTCAATTCGATAGTGAGAGAGACTATTGAAGAGATAACACCTGACGAATATTGGGTTGAAGCCGAATTATCTGAAGTACACGAGATAAGAGGTCATTGCTTTCTGGAACTAATCCAGAAGGATGAAAAAAGCAATACACCCATTGCTAAAGCTTCAGCAAAGATATGGGTCTCGCGATGGATGCTTATCCGACCACACTTCGAGCGCGTAACAGGTCAGCACCTGAAAGCCGGGATGAAAGTATTGCTCTGTGTTTCGCCAAATTTTCATGAAGCTTACGGTTTTTCATGGATAGTGAATGATATCGATGCTACTTATACAGTAGGCGATACGGCACGCCGTCGACAAGAAATCATCGACAAGTTAAAGAATGCCGGAATATTCACACTCAATAAGGAACTCGAGATTCCTATGTTTGCTCAGAATATTGCTGTAATATCCAGCGAAACAGCTGCCGGTTATGGAGACTTCTGCAACCAACTTAAGAATAACAGGTACGGATTCTATTTTAACATACAATTATTTCCTGCTATCATGCAAGGAGAACTCGTGGAGAAAAGTATAATTAGAGCATTTAATACAATTTATGGAAATATTGATGACTTCGACGTAGTAGTTATCATACGCGGCGGCGGAGCTACCAGCGACCTATCGGGATTTGACACATTTGATCTGGCAGAAAATGTTGCCCAGTTTCCTCTACCTATTATAACCGGCATTGGACATGAGCGTGACGACACCATCCTAGATCTTATTTCAAACACAAGGGTAAAAACACCTACTGCTGCTGCTGAATTTCTTATAGACAGACTCGTAACTATTGATAAAAACATTGATGACATACAGGCCCGACTTGTCAATACAATCACACAACGAATAAAATTAGAGAAGCTGCATATTGATAATATATCATCGCGTATCCCTACTCTATTTTCACTAGTGAAGGTCAGACAGGAGGCTCTACTTGACAGAATATTTCAAGACATGGTAAACAGTCTGCTTATTAAAATCGAAAAGACAAGAAACCATATCAACTTATTAAGTAATAATATCCAACCAATATCCGAGCGTATCGTAACAACAGAAAGACACCGACTTGAGATGATAGCACAACGTATAGATGCAGTCGACCCCGAACGATTACTCAAACGCGGATACAGTATTACACTGCATCATGGGAAATCCGTTCACGATCCAAGTGTTCTTAAACAGGGGGACGAAATCGTAACAAAATTAGAGAAAGGAACAATAACATCAATTATAAAATGAAAGACGACATTACTTACCAAAAGGCAGTCCAAAAATTGGAACAGATTGTGGACAGGCTAGAAAACGGAGAACTTGACATTGACATGATGACTGAGCAACTAAAGGAAGCACAACATCTGATCAAGTACTGCAAAGACAAATTAACTAAGGCCGACGGGGAGATTAATAAATTATTAGAGAAGAAATAACATATATCAGATTCTTCCTTATAGACATACTCTATAAAACAGATATGGCATTCATGTACTTTGTCATGTAATTTATATCAAAAAATAGTTTCCATCCCATCATTTTTTGCACAAAATAGTTGCAAATGAGTAATTATTTGTGTAATTTTGCACGAATTTAAAGAACGTTGAGCAAAAAATTCAATTATATAATATAAAGATGAAAGATATTGATTGGTCGAATTTGTCTTTCGGTTATCTGCCGACAGACTACAATGTGCGCTGCTACTATCGCAACGGAAAATGGGGAGAGATTGAAGTATGCTCCTCTGATACCATTAACTTGCACATGGCCGCTACATGCTTACACTACGGTCAGGAAGCTTTCGAAGGATTGAAAGCTTATCGCGGAAAAGACGGAAAAGTTCGAGTGTTCCGGATGGACGAGAATGCTGTCCGTCTTCAAAGTACATGCCGCGGAATCCTTATGCCAGAACTTTCTACAGAATTGTTCGAAGAGATGGTAAAAAAGGTGGTTCGGCTTAATCAAGAATACATTCCTACTTATGAAAGCGGAGCTACCTTATACATTCGTCCGCTATTGATAGGAACAAGTGCTCAAGTGGGTGTTCATCCTGCAACAGAATATCTTTTTATGATCTTCGTAACTCCAGTCGGCCCATATTTCAAAGGTGGATTTGCTACCAATCCATACGTCATCATTCGTGAATATGACCGTTCTGCTCCTCTTGGAACAGGTATCTATAAGGTGGGTGGAAACTATGCAGCCAGTCTACGTGCAAACAAGATGGCCCACGATTTGGGTTACAGTTGTGAATTCTACCTAGATGCAAAAGAGAAAAAATATATCGACGAGTGCGGAGCCGCCAACTTCTTCGGTATCAAAGAAAACACATACGTAACTCCAAAATCGACAAGCATCCTGCCAAGTATCACCAACAAGAGCTTGATGCAGTTGGCTGAGGATATGGGGATGAAAGTAGAACGCCGTCCAATTCCGGAAGAGGAACTTAACACATTTGAAGAGGCAGGAGCATGTGGTACAGCTGCTGTCATCAGTCCTATATCAAAAATTGATGACCTCGAAGAAAATAAGAGTTATGTGATCAGCAAAGATGGAAAACCGGGACCTGTTTCCACAAAACTCTACAATAAGTTGCGCGCTATACAGTACGGTGACGAACCGGATGAACACAATTGGGTAAGCATCATCATTGAGTAATATAACAGAATTATCTGATAACAAGATCGTATCCGAAGTACCAATGATACCCGGACACGACCTTTTTTAATTATACGATATTATATATTTATGAGCAAAGGTAAATTAGAAAAATTCGCCGATATGGAGAAGTTCTCCAATGTATTCCAATATCCTTACAATATAGTGGAACAGATACCGTTCGAGATGAAAGGACACTGGAATGAGGTGTATTTTCATAACATGAACCCTATCATCCTTGAACTTGGCTGCGGTAGAGGAGAATATACTGTAGAATTGGCAAAACTGTATCCCGAATGCAACTTCATTGGTGTCGACATCAAAGGGGCACGCATGTGGACTGGCGCTACTCAAGCTCTCAATGAAGGTCTGAAAAACGTGGCTTTCCTACGTACAAACATCGAAATTATTGATCGTTTCTTCGCTTCCGACGAGGTAAGCGAAATATGGCTGACATTCAGTGACCCACAGATGAGAAACGTTCACAAACGTCTGACAAGTACGTTCTTTATGCAACGTTATCGTAATTTCCTCACCGATGGAGGTATTATCCATCTGAAGACCGACAGCACTTTTCTATTTTTCTACACCACATATATGATAGAACATAATCATCTGCCTCTCATCTTCCAGACAGAAGATCTCTACGGATGTGAAATGAACGACATTACTAAAAAAATTCTCTCTATCCAAACTTACTATGAGAGCCAATGGATATCGAGAGGGCTCAATATTAAATATTTGAAATTTAATCTGCCACGCAATGGTACACTTACTGAATCGGATATTGAGATCCCTATGGATGAATATCGCAGTTATAAAAGAGTGAGCCGGAGTGGAAAGACAACATCAAAATAAAATTTATGATGACGATTTATCCAAAATTAATAATGGACGCACTGGAAACAGTGACGTATGCAGGCACCAAAAAGAACCTTGTAGAGAGTAATATGGTAGCAGACAATCTGCGAATTGAAGGTCTGTCTGTATCTTTCTCATTGATATTCGACCGTCCTACCGATCCGTTTCTTAAGTCTACATTGAAGGCGGCTGAAGCTGCCATCCACTATCATGTAAGTAAGGATGTTCAGGTCACAATAAATGTAGAGACTATTAAGCAGGCTCGCCCGGAAGTAGGCAAGCTTCTTCCTCAAGTTAAGAATATAATTGCCGTTAGTAGCGGCAAAGGTGGTGTAGGGAAAAGTACTGTCGCTGCCAACCTCGCCATTGCCTTGGCACAATTGGGCTATAAGGTTGGACTACTCGACGCAGATATCTTTGGCCCGTCTGTTCCTAAGATGTTCCATCTTGAAGAAGAGCGGCCACTGGCAGTTGAGAAAGATGGTCGTGATCTGATCTTACCTATAGAGAAATACGGCATCAAAGTGCTTAGTATAGGTTTCTTTGTCAATCCAGACACTGCCACCCTTTGGCGTGGAGGTATGGCATCAAATGCACTCAAACAGCTCATAGGCGATACAGACTGGGGTGAGCTTGATTACTTCATCCTTGATACGCCTCCAGGAACAAGCGATATCCACCTCACACTCCTTCAGACGCTCGCTATAACAGGTGCCGTTATTGTCAGCACACCGCAGAATGTAGCACTTGCTGATGCAAGAAAAGGTATTGACATGTATAGTAATGACAAGGTTAATGTTCCAATTCTTGGACTTATAGAGAATATGGCATGGTTTACTCCTGCCGAACTTCCTGAAAACAAATATTACATCTTCGGTAAAGATGGATGTAAAAATCTCGCCAAGGAGATGAACACCCCTCTTTTAGCACAGATTCCTATTGTTCAGAGTATCTGCGAAAGTGGTGACAATGGTGAGCCAGTAGCCCTAAACATAGATTCTGCTACAGGTCAGGCTTTCCTATCATTAGCGCAGGCTGTTGTAACAGAGACCAATAGGCGCAACCAGGAAAAGACACCTACAAAAATTGTAGATATAAAGAAATAAATTCTCACATTATTAATAAAAAGGCAGAAACAAAAACTCTGCCTTTTTATTTGTTCATATCCCATCATCCTCTACTATTTCAACGCCATCATTTATTGCTGCTATAGAAATATAGGCATTCTGGAAGATATTCCCTGCAAAAATAAATTATGTTCACTTCAATCTCACCTATATGCCATTAACATATTGTTATTCAGGCATATAACTAGGTGAGATTGAGGTGAGATTAAGGTGAGATTGGAAGGTATATAAGCCTTTTTACTTTCATTATCCATTGTTTCCCGATAGATAAGCAAATGAAGAACGAAAGCTATTCACTTACGCTATCTTTTAAGTTAAAAGTATAGTACTTTCAAGTTGAAATATATAGTCTTTTAAGTTAAAAGATAAAGCAAGAACATAGTAAACAGGGCTGACGCATTACTTTTTAGTTAGATATATTCATCATAATTATTTATTTATATAGCTGAAATAATGTATTATATGTGTTTTTAATGTCGCTACTATTTACTTTATGCGTAAAAATTATCAAACATTGAAATGTAAGTATTATGGAAATATGCTCAATTTTGAAGGATATTAAAGGCCTAAATTATACTAATACTTAGCAGAATTGCTTGATAAAGCGTGTTTTTGTATCTTTTGTTTACAATTCTTAATGCGTCAGCCCTGCATAGTAAATAAACCGGTATTGCTATCACTTTACGTTTAAATAGATTATTCAGTAATTTGTTTTATGCAGGCGCTTGAGCTTATGGATAATCTTCTTTTTTTTCTTCATACCCTCCAGACGCTGAAGAGCATGCTTGCGTGATATGATGATCTGACGCCGATAGACAATACAGGCTGTAAGAAAATAAAATCCAACCTGAACCCAAAGAGCCTTATATTCGAATAGAACATCCTCAAGGTTGGCTCCAAGCGAATTGACTCTCACGTACGCATTAATACCGAACGTGGATGGAAACAACACAGAGATGGCTCTCCATCCCTCCGGGATATTGCTTCCCGGCCATGAAAGACCGGATATAAAGAACAGTGGCAATGAGGTGAAGACAACAAGCAGTATCACATTTTCACGATATCTCACAAGACAAGAGATGGTTAGTGAAAAAAAGACACATGCCAGAATATATGGAACCATCACAGCAAAGAGTACCCCAGGTTGAGCCAGTTCGAGAAAAGAAAAAATCTTAGGAACAACAATAGCCAGAAACGTAGACATCACAAGATAAATCATGAAATAACACATCGACTTACCCAGAACGATCCGGAAGATACCATTGTAATGTCTACTTACAGGAACAAGATCTTTATAACGATTACGTTCACGCGATGTACCTGCCGCAAGTCCTATTCCTAATAAGAGGGTTTGCTGTATGATAAGCATCAGCACCGGAGGCATGATGAAACTGCCATAACCTGTTGACGGATTAAACATGGGTACATATTCATATTCCAGAGGAGTGGCAGCAACCTCGTTATCACGATCGGTGTAATTACCCATACGTTCAACTTTAAGCTCCTTACCCATCTCTATTGAAATATCAGTAACAGTAGTCTGCAATGCTTTATAATATAAGATACCGCTCATATCACAGTAGATGCTTACCGTAGCCTGCTGAAAGGTATTTATCTTCTTACTGAAGTCAGACGGAATATAGATAATACCATGACACCCCTGATTACGCATAACTTCCTTAGCTTCATTAATGTCCGTTGAGTAACTCACGATCTTAAGATTTGGAGTAGCATCGCACTTACGTAAGAATTCACGGCTCATGAAACTGTGACTATTGTCTATGGCAACAACAGGAACTTCACGTACGACTTCGTTATTATAAATCCAAGAATAAAGCAGAGGATAAAGCAGAGGCACAAGAAAAAAGAAGATAAGTACGCCCTCATCGGTGAACGACTGTTTCATCTCCTGAACCCAGATATAACACATATCGTGTATACCCTGATTGATCTTATATAAAAATCCGCCTCTCTTCATCATAATTAAGAAATGTAGACATACTTAAGCATCACCTTCTTGAGGTTTGGAAATACTAAAAAAGGCAGTACAATAAAGATAGCCAGCATGCCATAATACGGCCATTCGTAAGCCACTGGATATCCATTAAGTATCTGCATCTGATAAATCATAAAGTAGCTACGCAGTGGGAACAGCCAAGACAGAGCCTGAATCGCAGGATCCATACTTGGTACTGGAAAAGCAAAGCCTGAAATAGAAAAACTGAGCACTGACCACAAGGCACACATACTCATTGACATTCTGAGCGATGGAAACAGCCCGAACATAAAGATGCCAAAAGCCTGACATGACAGTACCATGACAGTACCTGCAACCATGATCGCACCAAAACTACACTGATGCGGGAAATGAAGATACTGAAAGAAATACCACTGATAGAAAAATGTAATAAGCAAAAACACAATTGTCTGGGGTAACATTTTACTGGTCATTGCCATATAAATATTGTTACCAGCCATCTTCATCCACAACTTCGATGTCTTGAATTTCAACTCCGTACCTATCGAATAGGTTGTTACGAGTAATATAAACAACATAATACATCCCGGAACAATCGTATTACTCAAGTATATATTATAATTGACCCACGGATTATTAGTAGGATGAGTATCTATCTTTATCGGTTGTAGAAGTGCCGTAATCTGTTCGTCAGGCAAACCTTTCATCTGCATTGTCGTCATAGTAACCTTACTAGACACAAGTGTTGATATCGTTCGCATATCTCTATAAAGTAAAGCACCGGGCATTAGAGTTCCGTAACTCACATAAAAAGAAACTTTCGGTTGACGAGCAGACAGCAGCTTGTCTGTTGTTTGTTTCGGAATATAATAAAACGCATAAATCTCGCCTCTCTGGACAGCGCGTCTTGCCTCATTAATATTTGCATAATGATTTACTATATTTGTTGTCTGATATGAATCAAGATTACGGACAAGTGCACGGGTTGTAGGAGTATTGTCTAAATCGACGACACCTGCAGGTAGCTTATTTGGAAGTCCCTCCTGCATCAACGAAGTGAAGAAAAAGATTACCAGCAAAGGGAACAGAACCATACAAAACGTGTATATAGGTGCTGTTGCCAATCTATGGCATTCACGCTTTGTCAACTGCCAAAATTGTTGTAATCTGCCGGTAATATTTAGCATGTTACTTATCCTTATAGATCAGAGACATACCTGGTCTTAATCCATCAAATTTGGTTAGAGGACGGGCCTTAACCTCAAAAGTTTTAAGATCGTACTGACCGTTGGCTTTAGTTGCTTTCCATACGGCGTAACTGCCAAGATCCTTAATATAAGTAACTTTCATTTTCAATGTCTTGTTGAATGCAGGTATGAATGCAGTGAAGGTCTCACCGACCTTTAGTCCGTTGAGCTGATCCTCTCTTACATTAAACGTGCCCCACATATCGCTCATGATAGATATACTCATGATAGGCGAACCGGTACCTACAAGTTCACCCACTTTAGGATAAACCTCGCTCACCTCACCTTCCATCTGGGCTATCTGAACTGTTTCATTGATGTATGAGTTGACCTCCTGCACAGCACCTTTAGCTCTGTCCACCTGAGCAGCAGTAGCCATTTTTTCCTCTTTACGAGAACCGTTAAAAGCCATATCGTACTGACTTTTTGCAGCCAGTTCAGAAGCCTGCATCGCCTTATAGTTAGCATAAGCCTCATCGCGTTTCTGAGCACTCATCACACCTTCTTCGAAAAGTCGTTTCACACGATTATATGATTTCTCAGCAATATCCAATCCCGCTTTAGCCTGTTGCCACACCTGAAATGCCCCCTGAATCTGTTCCGACCGGGCACCGTTCTTTGCCATTGCATCAATTGCCGCAGCGGCATTTTCTGCTGCCTCTGCCTGATTCAGTTTAGCCTTGATATCCGGAGCCTCCAGAATAGCGAGAGTATCGCCCACTTTCACATAATCACCCTCTTTGGCACGTAGCTCAAGAATACGCCCCGGCACCTTACTGGACACCCTATACTCTGAGACTTCCACTTCGCCTTGAATAATATCAGGTGTTTTGCCGAGTACTAAAAAACCGATAACGGCCACGACTGCAACGACAATTATCAATCCCAATACTGCAAGCAGTATATTGATGTGTTGTGATTTTGCTGACATTTTTATTTTTATTGTAATACGCCAAGTGCTTTCTTCAAGTATACTTGCGTTAGTTTAACATCTATTTCTGCATCTATTTTTTGTGACTCAGCCTGAAACCAAGCTGTCTGAGCTTCCAATACATTAGACGTGGGTATCACCCCTTCTTTGAATCCGAGAGTGGCGCAACGCAGGTTTTCGTCAGCGCGTTCAGTGTTTTTATTTGCCATTGCGAGTTTTTTATTTGCCTCATTCACTTTGAAAGAACTTTGATTAACTTGCAATTCAATCTTTTCACGTGCATCAGCCAACTGTATGTTGGCAATTACGGTCTGAGACTTAGCTGCTCTCACTTTATATTCTCCCTCCATCCAATGCCATACAGGAACGCGAAGCAACACACCTATATTCCATATTCCAGAGAATTTATTTTCAAATCCGTTGAACACATTAGGATTTTGTACGGTGTACCCACCAAGAAGTACAACAGAAGGCAAATACTCCGAGCGCACAAGTTTCACGTTCTGCCGATTTATTTCCAAGGCATTGTTGAGCATTTTTAATTCAGGTCGGTTGTTTATCGCGATTTTGACATCGGGATTAGTATCCCCGCCCATATCAGTCAAATTATCCTTATCTTCATCTGTAAGAGTTATTTGCTCATTTATTGATAATCCGCAGAGCTGACAAAGTAACATCTTTGAAAGCACCAGTCCGTCATCCACTTGTGTAAGAGACATCTCGGCCTCATTTACTTTCACACTGACACTAAGTCCGTCAGCGCGTGTTGCCACACCTTCTATGATCATCTTCTGAACATCATCATCCAGTTTCTTAACAAGATCATAATAGCTCTCCGCCAGATTTTTTTTGTGCTTCAAAGATACGACAGTCCAATAAGCTTGATCAATATCCATTAATGTGGATTGCAGACTAGCCTCATTTTCGTTAGCAGCAATTTTCTCGAAATATTTTGTTATATTATTGTATGCCGTAATCTTACCTCCCATATAAACAGGTTGGGTTAGCATAATCGAGGCCATCCAGAAGTTGCGTGTATCAGTATGAAAATCATCCACTATTTTCTGTCCCACACCATTAAGAGCAGTAGCGAATTTAGAGCCTGCTGTGGACATAAGCTGACCAATGGACCCTGCCTGTTGAGCTGTTATCAGACCAGACTGCACCATCTCGGTTACCATAGATGTCATGTCTGTAGCCATGTTAGTACTTACTGTAGTACCCATATTCTGCAGTGTAGTCTTCTGATTATCATTCAGAATAGAAATTTCTTTGCTAGTACGCGTATAAGTACCGGTAGCATCAATTGACGGAAGGTATTTTGTGTGAGCAGCTTTACGGTTATTGATTGCTACATCACGTTTGATCTTCGATATATTCAACTCCTTATTATTTCGTATGGCCAGGGCTCGGCAACTGTCCAGGTTCAACAAACGCTGAGCCTCTGCAGGTAATAGAATACCTACAAGCAAAAACACACCGACTATCCTTTTCATTCTATACATATAACGTTTATATTATAATTTTTATTATAATTATTCGAAAACGAAGTTTTGAGAACCTATCATATTTCCATCTGCAAAGATATTCACTCTATATGTACCACCACTCAGAAACTCTGTGACGTTCCAATAAGTGGCAACAGACTGTTCATCACCATTATATTCAATAGTTTTCTTAATTGAATAATCCAATTGTCTGTTTTCGTAAGGGAAAGTTCCTCCTGCAGACAACACACTACCTGTAGGGGTGGTTATCCTCACATAGATTGTCCTCATGCCTGCAGAAGCTGTAATATTTTTAACGATGCTAAAAGTAACCTGCAATGATTTTGCATCTTTCATTTTTTTCGCCACTTTCCCTCGTTTATTCTTCACCACCATTTGAACGCCGGTAGCATCGAGCTGCGCAGCTATTTCCATTTTCTCAGTGAGCGACTGTTTTTCTGTATTCAAACCTTCTATTCGTTTTGCAGCTTCCTCGTATTGGCCTTTTACTCGAATATTCTCGTTAGTAAGGTTTTTATTCAGTCGGTTAAGCGAATCTATTTCGAGAATGAAGCCTCTCATGACAGCACGAACGGTAGCAAGTTCTCGTTTCAGTCGTGTTATCTCAGCAGCATCAGTGCTCTTCACGCGTCTCAATTCAGCAAGAAGATGTTGAGTTTTCAACTGTTCATTAGTAAGCTGAGCAACAATAGAATCGTTATTTATCTGTGTTTTCATCTCACTATATTGGTAAGCAAACTGTTGGTACTCGTTCACCATCTCTTTTTTATCAAGATCGGCAAGCTGCTGCATCTCTTTGTTGTCCTTTTTCTGCTTATCCAGATTGATATAAAGATAAACCAAACCACCTATTAGAATCGCGACCACTACGACTAGTGGAATAATAAACTTTTTCATATTAAATTAATCATCATTATTACTGTTGCAAATTTAGATTATTTTAGTGAATTGACAAAAAAAATTAAAGTCTAATATTCAAATTCCGATTTATTTAGCATTTTTCATGAAAATATGGCCATTGTTTAACACATTAACAAAAGAGTATGACCGATAAAGATTAGTATGGTCGTGAAGTAACGAATTTATTCCAATTTTAAAATTATTCCAATTTTATTTTGTTTTTTTGATTTTTATATACTATATTTGCCACATTAAATGCGTTATGCAATGAAAAGAACTGGAGTTCTACATCGAATTTGGGATTTATATTACGACGGCTTCACCCACATGAAGTTGGGCAAGACCTTGTGGCTTATAATAGCTATCAAGATCTTCATTATCTTCTTTATTCTTAGATTATTCTTCTTCAATGATTTTCTAAATACGAAAGTGCATGACGGCGACAAGGCCACATACGTGTCCAATCAACTTATCAACAGAGTAAAACATTAAAACGAACATAAAAAGTTATGATCTTATGCAACATTGATGCCGGCACCATCGATTGGTCGAGAGCCCAGTTTGCTCTCACGGCAATTTACCACTGGCTGTTTGTCCCACTCACCCTGGGGCTGGCAGTAATTATGGGTATTATGGAGACATGTTACTACCGTACAAAGAAACAGTTTTGGAAAGACACAGCCCGATTCTGGCAGAAGCTATTCGGCATAAATTTTGCCATGGGAGTGGCAACAGGCATCATCCTCGAATTTGAGTTCGGCACCAATTGGAGTAACTATTCATGGTTTGTTGGAGATATCTTCGGAGCACCTCTTGCAATTGAAGGCATCATCGCATTTTTCATGGAGTCTACATTTGTGGCTGTTATGTTCTTTGGATGGAACAAAGTATCTCACGGGTTCCATTTAACATCAACATGGCTTACCGGACTGGGAGCTACAATATCAGCATGGTGGATACTCGTTGCCAATTCATGGATGCAATATCCTGTAGGTCAGGAATTCAATGCCGACACTATGCGCAACGAGATGGTCAGCTTTGCTGATGTCGCACTGTCCCCTGTGGCTGTGGATAAGTTCTTTCATACAGTCGTTTCAACATGGTTAGTAGGAGCAGTATTCGTTGTTGCCATCAGTTGCTGGTATCTCATCCGCAAACGTGAACAGCAGATGGCTGTTGCCAGTCTTAAAATTGGAGCTATCGTAGGTTTAGTTTCCTCACTCCTTGCCATCCACACGGGTGACAAGTCGGCATATCTGGTAGCACAAACCCAGCCCATGAAACTTGCAGCTATGGAAAACCTGTATGATGGAAGTCATGGAGAAGGCATGAAAGTACTTGACATATTAAATCCATTCAAACAGCCTGATTATCAAAACGACAAAAGCTCCGATCTAAGCATAAAAGTTCCAAAGATACTCTCTGTGCTCGCCACACATAGTCTCAACGGATTTGTTCCCGGTATCAATGATATCATCAAAGGAGGCTACACACAGTCCGACGGTACAAAAGCAATCTCACTGCAGGAGAAGATGACACGTGGGAGACGTGCAATAAACGCACTTGTCGATTACCGGACAGCAAAAAAAGAAGGTGACAGCAATGCCATGTATCGCAATCTCAACATACTCAAAGCAGACATGCCATTCTTCGGTTATGGTTACATCAAAGAGTCAAGCGAGATAGTACCTTACATACCTGTCTGTTTTTACGCATTCAGAGTGATGGTAGGCCTTGGTGCATACTTCGTTCTCGTGTTTGCCGTCATTTTATTTTTTGCATACCGTAAAGATCTCACCAAGACAAAATGGTTGCAATATGTGGCACTTTGGTCGTTACCTCTTGTTTATATAGCAAGCGAATCAGGATGGCTGGTTTCAGAATTCGGCCGTCAACCGTGGACCATACAAGACATGCTGCCAACATGTGCAGCTATATCCGATATCAGCAGTAGTTCTGTAATTATCACATTCTTCGTCTTCCTTATCCTCTTCTCTACATTGCTTACGGTAGAGATCAGTATCCTCTGCCGTGAAATCAAGAAAGGACCGGAGAAAGGTGAATAAGTAAAAGATTAAAAAAGAAAAAATCGCATACGACTATGACATACATCTGTTTACAACAATATTGGTGGTTTCTCATCTCACTTTTGGGAGCCTTATTAGTATTCTTGCTTTTTGTACAAGGCGGAAACTCATTGATATTCACCATTGGTAAAAACAAAGAAGAGCGTCGACTGCTCATTAATAGTACAGGGCGTAAATGGGAAATAACCTTTACCACCTTAGTCACCTTTGGTGGAGCGTTCTTTGCTTCATTCCCACTGTTTTACAGTACTAGTTTCGGCGGTGCCTACTGGCTGTGGATGCTTATACTGGTATCCTTCGTGCTTCAGGCTATCAGTTATGAATTCCAGAACAAGCTCGGTAATTTTCTTGGACCGAAACCCTTCCAGTGGTTCCTCGTCATCAACGGTATTCTTGGTCCGTTGCTTCTTGGAGGAGCTGTCGCCACATTCTTTGATGGTTCCAACTTTCTTGTCAACAAGGAAAATATCACAAACAATTTGCACCCTGTTATCAGCAGTTGGGCTAATGCCAGCAACGGTCTCGATGCCCTGCTTGACCCTTGGAACCTTGTCTTCGGTTTTGCAGTAATGTTTCTTGCAAGAGTTCTTGGCAGCCTGTATTTCATCAATAACATCAACGATGAAGACATTCGTACCAAAAGCCGCCATCAGACAATGATCAACGGAATAGCATTTTTAATACTCTTCCTTGCTTTCATCATCCGCACACTGTTCAAAGACGGTTTTGCCGTAAATCATGTCACAGGGCAGATATTCATGGAACCCTACAAATACTTCACCAATTTTATCACCTTATGGTGGCTTCTGATACTTTTCCTTGTAGGGGTTATATTAGTTCTTTTCGGAGGTATCAAGACATATCTGTGCAATACATTTCATAAGGGAATATGGTTTGTGGGTATCGGAGTAATATTTGTCGTACTTGCACTGCTGACAAGTGTAGGTTATAATGATACAGCATATTATCCGTCGACATACGACTTACAGAGTTCGCTCACACTAGCCAACAGTTGCAGTAGTGAATTTACACTCCGTACCATGGCGTGGGTATCCTTATTCATTCCGTTCGTACTAGCCTATATAAGTTACGCATGGCACGCTATTGATAAAAAGAATATAGAGAAGGACGATATTAAAAACGGAATTTCTTATTAAAGACCAACGATAATGGAAAATTAAAGGCAGCTGCATTCAAACAGCTGCCTTTAATTTTTATTTCACCTTATCATACACCTTCATCGTCAAAGTTATGTCATACAGCGCGTCATGTAGGGAATCAGCCTCCACATCGACACCACAATATTTTGCGACCGTGCTCAATTTAAAATTCTCCATCTCGGGACGTTTATCTATCAGATATTGAGTTGCCATCACCATCACGTCAATACTATTCGACCAGAACCAACTTCCAAAGAACTTGTCGTTGTTCTGAACGAACCAGGCCCTTAAGAACTGATTATCGAATGGAGCATTATTGTATCCCGCAAGATACAGCTTATCACTGCGGTTAAACTTTTCCACATACCTCCCCAGTAACTTAACGAATTTCTTATATACCACCCCCATAGGTTCATACTGCATAATCTGTTCTTTAGTCACTCCTGCCACATTCAGAGCTTCTTGCTCTATGATAGCATTTGGATTAGGTTGAACCCTGAAGTCAAAAGTCTCCTTTACCTCACCGTCAATGACAATAGCACCGCTAAGTTGATGAATACCGTTCTTCCAGAAACGAGTTCCGGTAGTCTCTATATCATAAAAAAGTATCTTCATATAGTTATTTTTCTAATAAAAAATAATGCGTTCACTATCTTAACACCATGCAAATGTAGACATTTTCTCTAATATTACCAAATAAATGCAGGAAGAATCATTTTTCTGGAAACTGATAATCGGACAGTTTATTCATACCATGAATTCTAAGGTAAGTTACTCGCTGGCCGCTAAGTATGACTGAGCGATGAAAATTTGAAATGTTATCGTGCAAGTTTAGATCTGTCCTTGCTGTAGAACGGTCTGTCAGACAAACCGTCAATAAATGATCGGCATTCATTTCGTCGGGTTTGTCGGCAATGATGATACTTTGTGTATAATCTGTAGGTACTGTAAAGACCGCATAATTGATTGAACTTGTAGCAGATCCGACGATATATCCTTTCACTTCTATGAATGTTGTATTAGGCAGTTTAATGGCAGAGTCGACAGATATATACTCAGCATCATCGTCGGTTGAAGGTTTTGAAGGTTTAACGATAGTGGTATCAGTAACCTCTCCGCTATTTTTCCCTCCGCCACCATTATCACTCTTTTCTGGCAAGACAGCCTTTTCACACGACAGAACCGTAAGCATCATCAAAAATAAGATAAAAAAATTACGCATTTTATTGAATATCAGCATTATTATTTAACTTTAATAATCAAGAAGACACTGTGATGGTTCTCAAAAGCCATATACAATGATGTTTCTTTGACACAAAGGTAAATAAAATAATTAAGAAAAAGACCATTTATAATGTATTTTTATCTTGTATTTTTCTGTTTCTATGACATATAAGACTGATATTTCCATTTTTTTATATAACTTTGCATACTAGAATAAACACCTCCTTATATTATGAAATTATTATCAAAAACGATTAGTATCATCATCTTAGCATCAGCACAGGCACTGACCTTGCAGGCACAGTCCTTTACTTGGATAAAAAGTATTGAGAAAGATACGTGGCAGGAATCAAAAGTTAAATTAATCTTAGACCTTCATAAAGGTGCAGATATCACTATCCCGGAATCCGCTACTGGCCCGGTATTCAAATCCTGGGGAACCTGTTTTAATGAACTGGGGTGGGATGCGCTCAACGCCCTCACGGTTCAGGACCAGGAGACAATCATGGGCAACTTGTTTTCTCCGCAGGGCGACCTACGCTTCAACATCGGTCGCATACCCATGAATGCCAACGATTATGCCCGTTCATGGTACAGTTGCGACAGTGTTGACGGTGACTTCTCTCTGAAGTTTTTCAATATCGACCGCGACATGCAGACGTTAATACCATACATACATATAGCTCAGAAGCACAATCCGAACATGACATTCTGGGTGTCGCCATGGAGTCCACCGATTTGGATGAAGACAAATCACCATTATGCCCAGCAGGCATCACCGACAAACGGACTGCGCAAGGAAATGGAATGTCCCGCATATAAGGTCGACCAATTTATTATGGAACCGCGATACCTCAATGCTTACGCCGACTATTTCTGCAAGTTTATCGATGCTTACAAAGCACAGAACATACCTATAGATATCGTTATGTATCAGAATGAGGCATACTCGTCTGCTCCATATCCGGGTTGCACATGGACAGCCAAGGCCTCAATACTATTCAATAAGGACTACCTTGGCCCTACCCTTGCCCGTCTGCATCCGGAGGTCAAACTATATCTCGGGACTATCAATAGCAATCACTTTGATGTCATCGACTCGATTCTTGGTGACAATGGCATCAGAAAGTATGTGAAGGGAGTCGCCTTGCAATGGGAAGGAGGCCAGATCCTCGGAAAATTACGTGAGAAATATCCTAAAAACAAATATGTAATGAGTGAGAGCGAATGCGGATGGGGCGACTTCAGCTGGAAAGCTGCCGAACACACATTCAATCTTATAAGCCATTATCTCGCCAACGGATGTGAGACTTACACCTTCTGGAATGCCATCATTGCCAACGATGGTTCAAGCACTTGGGGGTGGAAGCAGAACGGACTGATTCATGTAGATTCCCACAAGAAAACATACACTTACACACCAGAGTATTACTGTGCGAAACATTTCTGCCACTTCGTGACTGATGGTACTAAACTGATTGCAAGTAAAGACGTCAATGGTAAAACACCCGTTATGGTATTCGTGACACCCAATAACAAGAAACTTATCATAGCAGGCAACTTTAATAATAGTCCCCACACACTGAATATCACAATTGGGAAAAAACTCCTGACCGCATCCCTTCCGGGCCACTCTTTTAATACTTTCTGTGAGAATTAGAAACTAGGAATATCACACATTAAAAACGGGCCGTTTCCATTCTCTCGTTTGGAAACAGCCCGTATATAAGTGTTATTTATGTTCTTTTTAGAAAGCGACACTCATGTGACCGCTGGAATACATTTTCAATACATTGTTAAGATACCTTTTCACATTCTCACTCTTAAACATTCTCTTAATCATTCTTTTCATAATCTTTTTACCTTTAAATTAAATATTCTATTGTAAGGTGCATCTTCACACCCCTGTTATCCTTTTATCTTGTTATCCGCAGCAAAGGTAATATTTTTTTGATCACTTGTCAAGAGAATACAGTATTATGTGTGCGTTCACAACGATTTTTTGACCTATATCAATAAACAGGTAACTATTTGTGCTTCCGCATAATATTACGCAGTTTTCCATACTCGTCAAACGAATACCTGCTTGATAATATGATTGTTATCATTAGCGACAACATTGATGCCGTAAATGTAATGATAATGATCATCATCTGATACTTGATGGCTATGCCTGGAGCACTACCTCCAAGTATCTGACCAATCATCGTGCCTGGTAGCGATACAATGCCCATCACCGCCATATTGGCAACACACGGAGAAAAAGCCTTCATCATCGCCTGACGCACAAATGGGGCTGTGGCTTCAAACCGGGTCGCACCGTTTCCAAGCAGATAATAATACATCTGATGCTCTCTTTGCAAATCTCCGAAATATGTATTTACTGCTATTACGTTGACACTCAACATATTTCCCATCAATATGCCCATTATCGGAATAAAGTATTGCGCGCTAAATGGATTATCCAGATGAAGTACGAATAGTAGGAAATAGAGTCCCACCACCATTGCAGTAGCCAAGAATCCCACGCTTACAGGTATGAACAACACCGACCGTTTAATTCCTGTACGGTGAGTCGCTGTAAACGAGGCAACAATCACCATGATTATCACCCATAGGAGATTTATCCAAGGATTGTTCCATATAAACAGATACTTAAGGTATAGACCGATAAAAAATAATTGAATCACCATTCTCAATGCTGCGACTAGCGTTGACACGACAAGTTTCACCTTATATAGGCGGAAGAAATAGATAGGAAAAGCCAACAACAACAGACCTATTACCAGACTCCATAAAGATATATCAATTGTTCCCATTATTCAAACATATTATTTTATCACATAACGAAGAAAAAGTCTTATCGTGAGATACGGCAACCACTATCGTACCCTTTGAAGCAAGTTCCCTGAAGTATCTAACGACAAGCCTTGCGTGTGTCTCATCCAGTGCCGAAGTCGGTTCGTCGGTCAGCAGTATTGGTTTATGAAGCAGTCCACATACAGCTATCATCATACGTTGGCGCTGGCCTCCGCTCACTTTTGCCACACTGCTTTTATAGAAGGAAGCATCCAAATCCAGTTTTTTCCACTCATCCATCATCCTCTCATACGAAAATTTAACATATCTGTTATTTTTAAGCGTGAACGGCAGTTGCACCATCTCCTCTACGGTATCAAAGGGCAGTGACAATTCCTGAGGTACATACATCATACGACGTCTGAAGGTCTCTGCCGACATTGAGTTTATAATTTCGCCGTCGACACTTATCACCCCGTCGTCAAGAGGTAAGAAACCGAGTATAGCCCGCAGCATTGTTGTCTTACCGGATCCCGAATCACCTGTTATACATACCACCTGTCCGCAGTCGACAGAGAAAGACAAATCTCTAAATAGCTGTGTATCACCAAGCTTTAGTGAAGCATTTCTTATTTCCAACATGATTCCTTCCTGTTTTTATATTTAATTATCCATATATCCGAAACAAAGATAATTGAAGTTGTGAGAAAAAGCAAAAGAAATGAAGTTTTATTGTTAATGATTATAACAACTTAGCACTATTTGACAAGAAAAATAGAAGAGAACAATACAGACAAGTTTTCAACTCCGCTGATATTGAAGAGGAGTCATTCCCGTCAATCTCTTAAAGAACTTGCAGAAGAAGGAGACATTCGGAAAATTCAAATCATCGGATATCTGATAAGTCAGCATATCCGAATTCTTCAGCATCACCTTCGCCTCTGCTATCACCGAACGCTCTATCCATTCCTTGGCTGTAGTGCCACTAGCTTCACGAACGAGTGTACCCAGATAGTGCTGAGAAAAACATAATTTATCGGCGTAGAAACTTATTTTGCGCTCTTTTTTACTGTACTGATGCACAAGATTGATGAATTTCATGAACACTTCACGTTCATGAGATGTGCTTGAGACAACATTTGTGATATTACGTGCATCAATGTTCTCATAAAAGCAAAGCACCGCGGTAAGCAGACTATGTATCACTCCGGAACCTGAATCATTCTGATGTACAACTGCCCACAATGTTCCAATCATATTCTGTAAAATCTCTATTTCTATTTGCGATATACATATAGCTTTATTACTCACGTCATTGAGAAAACATGACGGAACCCGACCATTGAACAATAACTGTAACAGATCGTCGCTAACAGAAATTGCTTCCATATCGAAATCGGGCGAGAATGTATTGGGCTGAACGATAGACCCACCTTTTACATATACAAGCATTCCCTCATGCAATTCATAATCTATGAGGTTAATCGTAATATTTCCATGCCCACTTGTCACAACACCTACACGGAGTTCATTAAGTCGATATGGAGGCCCGAATATATTCGGAGAGCTGGCAATCAACTTAAAACTCCTTAACACTGCAAAATCATTTGATATATAGGCATACTGAGGAAAACGCACATAATTATTACACACGAAATCACGTAATGCTGAGAAATCCAGTTTGATAGGTTTACCTTTCTTCTCCATACTTATCTTTTTGTCGGTTTATTGACCACAAAGATAATAAAACATCTACAATATAGCTATCTTTTTTATGATTATCGTACAAAAAGAACATTATTCTGTTTGTAAAGATAATCGCAGAACCAAATAAACCATCTATCTTTGCACAAAAATTCAAATAAAGATATGAAACTGAGATTTTTTCTTCTAGGAATGATGATGACATCCACAGGATGCTTCGCACAGATCACGCTTCAGGAGTGCCGTCAGAAGGCTCATGACAACTATCCGATGATTAAACAGTATGGACTGGTAGAGCAGTCGCGCGACTTCAATATAGACAATGCTGCCAAAGGTTATCTGCCACAAATATCTGTAACGGCACTTGCGACCTATCACACCGACATGCTGAAAAGCAGCAACATAACAACTGCAATTGATACCAAGAACTCTCTCTACGGAGGCATGATCCAAGTATCGGAAAATATTTACGACGGTGGGGCCATATCATCTAGGAAGAATATTGCCAAAGCCGATGCCAACGTGAGTAACGAACAGTTAAATGTGACGATGTACGATATCAACAACCGTATTGACCAGCTCTATTTTGGAGCTTTACTCATCGATGAACAGATGAAGCAAAACAAATTACTTCAGGAGGATCTCGCTCTGAGCAGAAAGAGCATTGAAGGAATGATGAGAAACGGTATTGCCAACCAGAATGATGTGGATGCCATCCAGGTGGAACAGCTTAACACAGTTCAACAAGAGAAGAGCCTCAACATTCAAAGAGGTACCTACATGACCATGCTCGGTATATTTACAGGTGAAGAACTGAACGAAAATAGTACCCTTATAAAACCATCTGACGAAATACCGATATCCATGGATGTGAAACGACCGGAACTAAAACTGTTTGATGCACAGTCGGCTCTGCTCAACGAGCGTGAGAAGACTCTCGACGTTAGTATCAGACCGAAGTTTGGTGTATTCGTGTCAGGATTATTTGGAAATACAGGTATCGAGATGATAAAGAAGAGCATGTTTATGGCCGGTGCGAAACTGACATGGAATATTGATGGTCTCTACACCCGCAAAAACGATAAGAAACTGATAGATGCCAGCCGTCAGCAAATTGAGTCAAACCGTGAGACTTTCTTCTTTAATACCCGTTTGCAGAGTAGGAATGAAATTTCCATCATAAGTGACCTCAGAGAAAAACTTAAGACCGACGACGATATTGTTACTCTCAGAACAAACATACGAAGCAAGGCTGAGCGCAAAGTGGAAAACGGTACGCTGACTATTAATGAAATGCTTCGGCAGATAAATGCTGAGAGCGAAGCGAAACAGTCCAAAGCCCTGCATGAGATTCAATTACTGAAAGAGATTTATCAACTTAAGAATATTGCAAACAATTAAAATACCAACGATATGAAAACAAAATCGATCATATTACTTACAGTATCGGCAACGATACTAACAGCTTGTTCTTCCAACAAGAAAGATTATGACGCTACAGGCACCTTCGAGGCTACCGAAGTGACAGTTTCTGCCGAACAGACAGGACGAATAATGAATTTCGACATCACCGAAGGGCTGAAAATCAATCAAGGTGTCCAGGTGGGACTTATTGACACCGTGCAATTGGAGCTTAAAGCGCTCCAAATGGGAGCGACCAGAGAGACTTATGAAAATCAGAAACCGGATATTCAGAAGCAGATTGCAGCTACACGCCAGCAATTGGCTACAGCAGAGAGAGAACAGCGCCGCGCTGCCAATCTCGTCAAGGACGGTGCAGCCAATCAGAAGCAGTCCGATGATGCAAGCTCTGCTGTTTTGGTTCTGAAACGTCAACTCGAAGCACAGATTTCGTCACTGAGCAACAGTACGAAAAGCCTCTCCAGTCAAAGCAGCGCTACTGACATTCAACGTGCACAGATTATCGACCAACTGCAAAAATGCCATATCACTACCCCTATCAACGGCACTATCCTCGATAAATATGTGGAGGCAGGAGACTTTGCCACTATCGGTAAACCTCTGTTTAAGATTGCCGACATGGACAATGTGTATCTGCGTGCCTACGTAACATCAGAACAACTCGAAAAAGTAAAAACAGGTCAGACCGTAAAGGTGTTCAGTGACTATGGGAAAAATAAGCGTAAGGAGTACAGCGGAACAATAACATGGATTTCCGATCATTCTGAATTCACCCCAAAGACCATACAGACTAATGATGAACGGGCCGACCTCGTTTATGCAGTCAAGATATTAGTAAAAAACGACGGATACATCAAGCTTGGCATGTACGGTGAGGTGAAATTATGATAGAAATTAACAACATATCGAAACACTTTGGCCCTGTAGCGGCACTTGATGACGTCACATTGAGCATCAGAGATGGAGAACTGTTTGGGATTATCGGTCCCGACGGTGCTGGGAAGACCACGCTCTTTCGTATCCTCACCACCTTGCTCATTCCCGAAAATGGTACGGCAACAGTCGACGGTTTCGACACGGTATCTCAGATGAAGGAGATTCGCCGTCGCGTAGGATATATGCCGGGACATTTTTCCCTCTATCAGGATCTCACAGTTGAGGAGAACCTGAAATTCTTCGCCACTCTCTTCGGTACGACCATCGAAAAGGGCTACGACTCCATCCGCGATATCTATTCTCAGATAGAACCGTTTAAGGATCGCCGTGCCGGTGCTCTCTCCGGTGGTATGAAACAGAAACTCGCGCTTTCGTGCGCTCTTGTTCATCAACCCAGTGCACTCTTCCTTGACGAACCGACCACAGGTGTTGACCCGGTGTCACGCAAGGAATTCTGGCAGATACTGCAACGGCTGCGTGAAACAGGGATGACTATCGTAGTCTCAACACCCTATCTCGACGAAGTGCGCCAATGCGAACGCATCGCCTTCATCAACGAAGGTAAAATCTCCGGCACAGGTACTCCTGATGATATCCTCATCCAGTTTAAGGATATCTTCTGTCCCGAAGGGCTCACCCGCTCCGAAGAGAAAAACGACAAGAACAACGATGATGTGATTGTTGTAAAAGACCTTTGCAAAACATTCGGTACATTCCATGCCGTCGACCATATATCTTTCTCTGTTCACAGTGGCGAGATATTCGGTTTCCTCGGTGCCAATGGAGCAGGAAAGACCACTGCCATGCGCATGCTCACCGGACTTAGCCAACCCACCAGTGGTGAAGGCACAGTAGCCGGATTCGATGTCTCCACTCAGTTTGAGGATATCAAGAAGCATATCGGTTATATGAGTCAGAAGTTCTCTCTGTATGAAGATCTTAAGGTTTGGGAGAACATACGGCTCTTCGGAGGTATCTATGGAATGAACAGCGACGATATCAAGATAAAGACCGACCATCTGCTCTCCCGTCTCGGAATGACAAAGCACCGTGATACGATAGTCAGAGAGCTTCCTCTCGGCTGGAAACAGAAGCTAGCCTTCTCTGTCGCCATATTCCATCACCCAAGCGTGGTGTTCCTCGATGAACCCACCGGTGGTGTAGATCCTGCCACACGTAAGAATTTCTGGTCACTCATTTATGAAGCGGCATCCGACGGCATCACCGTATTCGTCACCACCCATTACATGGATGAAGCCGAATACTGCGATAGAATTTCCATCATGGTTGACGGTCAGATCAAGGCCCTCGGCACACCGGCACAACTCAAACAACAGTTCAGTGTCGCAGATATGGATCAGGTATTCACCCAACTAGCCCGCAAGGCTCAACGTAAATCAGATTAAGAAGATGAACACATTCATGTCATTTGTATCCAAAGAGACGCGACACATCCTGCGTGACCGCCGTACGCTGCTCATCCTCATCGGCATGCCAATCGTGATGATGTTTCTCTTTGGTTTCGCCATCACCACCGAGGTGCGAAACGTGCGTATAATAGCCGTTACCTCATCCTTGGATAATACCACACGGCGCATCACCGACCGTCTCAATGCATCCGAATATTTCAATATCACCTCCAGTGTTTCCACCGCTGCAGAAGCGGAAACGATGCTCGAAAGAAATGCAGCCGATATGGCTGTTGTCTTCTCCCCTCACTTTGCGAATCACATCTACGACGGTTCGGCGACAGTTCAAATCATCGCCGACTGTACCGACCCAAACATGGCCATCCAACAGAGCAACTATGCCCGTCAGATTATCACGGCGGAGATGATGAAAGACGGTGTAAGAAACGGCGGAGCAATGATCAAACTGCTCTACAACCCCCGCATGGAGAGTGCATACAACTTTGTGCCGGGAGTGATGGGAATGATTCTGATGATCATCTGTGCCATGATGACATCCATTAGTATCGTGCGGGAAAAAGAACGTGGAACCATGGAAGTTCTCCTAGTCTCCCCCATCCGACCCATTCTGATCATCATCGCCAAGATGGTACCCTATTTCATCCTTGGCATCCTCGATCTCACATTTATCCTCACCATCTCCTACTTCATCCTGCATGTGCCTATTGCTGGCAGCCTTATGTCACTTGCTGCCGTCTCAATGCTTTTCCTGATAGTCGCTCTGTCGTTAGGTCTTCTGATCAGTGTACTCACAGAGACTCAAGTGGCAGCCATGCTAGCCTCAGGTATGATTCTTCTCATGCCGTGCATCATGCTCTCTGGTATGATTTATCCCATTGAGAGCATGCCAAAGATATTGCAGATAATAGCGGATATTGTCCCTGCTTCATGGTTTATCTCAGCCTGCCGTAAGCTGATGATTATGGGTGTCAGCATCACCATGGTGTGGCGTGAGATTGCCGTCATGCTGTTGATGGCTGTACTGCTCATCACTGTCAGCCTGATCAAATTCAAAAAACGATTGGAATAGTAATTAAGTTATGATATTAAACTATTTAATAGAAAAGGAGTTCAAGCAGATACGCCGCAACAGCTTTCTGCCGAGAATGATTATCATGTTCCCCATTATCATCATGCTCGTCATTCCGTGGATAACCAACCTCGAAGTGAAGAATATCAAGTTACGCGTTGTCGACAATGACCGCAGCTCCACCTCACAGCGAATGGTTCACGAGATGGAAGCCTCCAAATACTTCATTTTCCAAGGTATCTCCCCCTCTTACGATGACGCTATCAAAGAAGTTGAAAGTGGCGACGCCGATATCATCGCCGTCATTCCACAACATTACGAGCGTGACCTCGTCAACAATCATCCCACCAATGTTCTCATAGCCGCCAACTCCGTCAACGGCACCAAAGGTGGCATGGGGTCGGCATACCTTTCCAGCATCATTACCCCATCCACCTCCATCAAGGAACCCATTTCCGTTCTCAATCTCTTTAATAAATATCAGGACTACAAGGTGTTCATGATTCCTGCTCTCATGGCGATACTCCTTATCCTCATGTGCGGTTTTATGCCCGCTCTCAATATTGTAGGTGAAAAGGAGTCGGGTACCATTGAGCAGATAAACGTCACCCCCGTCAGCAAATTTTCGTTTATCCTAGCCAAGATTATCCCCTATTGGATTATAGGCCTTCTTGTCATGACCATCTGTTTCATCCTCTCATGGGCAGTCTATGGCATCACCTCTGCCGGGCCATTGCCCCTCATCTATCTGCTCGCCATCCTTATGGCCCTCATCATGAGCAGTCTGGGTCTGATCATATCCAACTATAGCGACACAATGCAGCAAGCGATGCTTGTCATGTGGTTCTGCATGGTCTGTTTCATCCTTCTCAGCGGACTTTTCACCCCTGTCAGAAGCATGCCAGACTGGGCACAAGCCCTCACCCTCATCAACCCGATGAGATACTTCATTGACGGCATGCGTACGGTCTTCATTCGTGGAGGGAATATCATCAGTATCAGCCATCAGTTATTGCCATTATCCCTCTTTGCCACGGTGATGAGTCTTTGGTCTATGTGGAGTTATAAGAAGAATAACTGATGTCCAATGAGAATATAGTACGAATGGAAGGGCTTCGTGTTGCTTATTGTATTTGGTTTATGTAATTAAGCAGAAAATCTTCTATACCTATATATAATATGCCCAATTCGTCCTTCCATTGGATGATGTAATCCTTAACGACTACGATTTTGACAAAGGAGTCGTTAATCTTTGTGAGAGAGTTGATTTCTTGCAATCGCTTGGTCTCTTCTGCTACAGTTAATGCCGACTGAATATAATACCGGTCGTGTCCACGCTGGCAGACAAAGTCAACTTCTAACTGTGAACGCTGACGATTACCTTCTGCATTTGTCACCGTTGTTTCTACCACGCCCACGTCCACACTGAATCCACGTGCGGTCAGCTCGTTGTAGATGATATTCTCCATGATATGATTCTCTTCTTGCTGTCTAAAATTAAGTCTGGCATTCCTCAAACCTGCATCCGAGAAGAAATACTTCTGTTGTGCACCAATGTATTTGCGCCCTTTTATATCGTAGCGTACCGCTTTCTTCACGATAAATGCATCGATAAAGCAGTCTATATACGAAGAAATGGTACTATGCGACACCACCAAGTTCTTTGTAGACTTGAAGGTATTCTCTAGCTTTGTGGCATTGGTCAAACTGCCGACAGATGATGCCAGGCAATTCAGGATGTCCTCAAGTACGTCTTTTGCCCCACGCAGTTTATTGCGTTCGATGACATCGGTAATGTATGTGCGTTCAAACAGTCCTTTCAGATACTCGACCTTTTCTACATGACCTTTTCTGCTCATCACGAATGGCATGCCCCCATACATCATGAATTCAGTCCATACCATTCTATTGTCACCCTCATAAGCTGCATAGAACTCGTCAAAGCTCAATGGGTTTACTCGGATTTCCTCACCTCTATCCTTGAATTCTGTCAGAATATCAACAGAAAGCATCTTCGAGTTACTACCTGTGACATACAAATCTACATTGGAAAGGTTTTTCAAACCAAGCAACACATCCACGAAACCAATCCTTTCATCTGGGTTGTCTGGCAAATATGGGTTCTGAATGCTGTCAACCTTTTGAATTTCGTCAAGCAGCACATAGAAATATCGCCCATTGTCAGCACTCAACTCTCTTATATATGCCCCAAGTTCAATCGGATTGCGATATTTCACGTTGATGTCCTCGTCAAGAGCGAGCGTAATAATATCCTGTTCGCTCACACCAGAGTCAATCAGGTGTTGACGAAATAGAACATTCAACAGATATGATTTACCACAACGACGGATGCCAGTTATGATTTTGATCATACCATCGTTCTTCTTTGCGATAATCTGACTGAGGTATCTATCTCTTTGTATTCTCATGCTTTTCTACTTTCTTTATTACAGTGATACACTTTTCGCATGTAAAGGTACATAAAATAATTGAAAAGTACGATTACTATGTTCTTTTTTCGTAACAATGTAACGTTTTTAGCAGATAATAAAACATAATTGTGACTATCCATGATAATCCTTGACAGATTTGAGTGCGATTAACTAATCTGTTTTACACTATTGGTTAGGTTCACTATTTGCCTTTTCAAATTAATATTGTTGAACTGTTACGCTTTACAATTCCAGCTCGGTAACCTATATTGCTTTACACTCATTTTGAATAGACGAGTATAATCTCGTTACCTTTGTCTATGCTGCAAAAATAGCAATATTCCTTGAGATACTAGGTAACTACTCAGCCAAATCCACGTTGATTTGGCTTCTATATAACACACTCATATTATGCTGCCCCATTGATCTTTCGGTTTAGTCTATCTAACATTAATTGTGTTCTTTGAATTTTCCTTTTTAATAACTCCGCTTCATCAAGTCCTACTTTTTTTTCATCATATGACGTTTTGTTCTTTACCATAGTGTAGAATACCTTAGCCAGCTTATGTGCCGTTGCTACAATCGCTTGCAAATAGCCGCTCTTTGACTGAATCCGTCTAAAATAAAACCCCATAGTCGTTTTCTCTGATTTTAGCGAGTTGGCGCATAATCGGAATATTTGGCCAACATGATTTTTGTGCTTGGGCACCTTGCTGGACAATAGCTTTCCTCCTGAAATTTTATTGTTTGGGACAAGGTTACACCAGCTGCAGAATTTAGTTGCAGTTTCAAATTTCTCAGTAAAATCATGCCCAAGTTCACCTATCAATTGCATTATTGCTCCATTACTCATTCCCGGTATATCCAAAGGATTTATACCCCAAAGCGAAAAAGCATAAGTTTGCACATCGAAAGAAATGGCATTTTTCTTTGCTATGCGTTTATTGTTCTTGATAAATTTCACCGGAGTTTCTGTAGATACAGCAGCCTTATATTGCGACATCAGGGCCTCAATCTTATTATCGCATTCCTTTATTTGTTCTTGAATATACTGATAAAGTTCATAGCTCTGCCTAAGCGTAAACAGATGGTCTTCATCCCAAGTCCCGTTTAATGAGGCCTCAATAATTTCAGGGCTGGCTTTGCAACGGGAATCCGCGAGCGTAGAAAGGGATCTGGCATCGTGATTGCCATTGATAATTGCCGATATTATGCTTTGCCCGGATTTACCCAAGAGATCACTAATCACATTGCATAACTTGATATTCATTTGGTCCAACGATTTTTGCATATGTTCCGTTTCTTTCGAACATGATTTAAGCAGATTGTTGCGGTGACGAGTAAGGTTACGCATCATGCGGGCGGTATTTTCTGGTTGAAAGCATGCCTTCAATAGTCCATAGCTATGCAAGAGCATTATCCATTCCGCGTCTGATTCGTCCGTCTTTCTACCAGAATAGTTCTTGACACTTTTGGCATCACATAGGATTACATCAAAGCCTTCTTGCTGAAGCATAAAATACAGAGGTATCCAATATATTCCAGTAGACTCCATGGCAACAGTATCGATTTGACACAACTTGAGCCATTTGCATATTGCCTTAAGGTCATTTGTGAAACTTCCAAATGTACGGTTGTTGTCTCCGTCTCGGTCTTGGGGTACACACACTTGCATCTCTCCCGAAGCAATGTCTATTCCAGCGGCATTAGGATTGACGATTTTTAATTTCAAACCTTTGTCTGTTTGAGCCTTTTTTGCTTTCTTTGCCATATCAAAGTAAATTTGTGAATAAAACGATAAGCCTGTCGTTTATTGGGGAGTATGTACGCTTCTATACGGCATCTTACGGCCAATTACCATTTTACGAACAGACAGTGCCAAACTGAATATTGAAGTTCGAATCCAGTCAGTATATGGCTTACTTGCTTATCGTCACAAATTTACTCTTTTTTCTCTACCGCCATGTTATTTCAGATTCCATTCTGAGTATATCAAACAGCGTGAAAAGCATATCTATACTGTTGTTATCACTGGCATTACTGATTTTCTACCAATCCTGCATGATTCTGATGTTATCTTTCTGAATTTCAATTATTTTTATTATAAAAAACCTTCATACAACATACATTCATCATACATGCGTTAGAAATACGACACATCTTTGTCCATAATTCAACTTATAGCAGGAATAAAAAATGATGGTCAACAATTATAAGGAATAAGTTTAACCGGGTCAACTTTGACTAGGAATAAGACACAAAAGAGTCAACCAAAATCAGGAAACTACACAAAGCATGTAGGATTGATGTAGGATAAATGAATGGAAAAAAGGTGCAAACTATTTATAAATCAGATGGTTATATCCAGAAATATGTAGAATCAAGAAATATTCCTAATAACAGGTTCTTATATACTCCCACAATATAGATTGATTTTTTGATTCATAATTTAACTTTATCTTATTGCGTAAACATAAAGAAAGAATAAAATTCTATTATTGATTATTTCTTAACTTTATAGTGTAAAAACAGCTCTTGTTTATACATTAATTGAAAAATATCATTAGAATTATCAGAATAAAAGCAAATGGAATGTTGCTCATAAAGAGCCTCGTTTAGATGTTACCTTTGTTATTTTCTTATAATTAGTCATATCATCTCCATATTCTATAAATTGATAATCTCCCCCAAATACAACTCTGCTAATGAACCAATAATATTCTTTATAAACAGGCTGCCACGTATAGCACCAAAAAGTATCACAAGTATTTTGAGGGAAACGTATATTTTTGGCTAAGGCCATTTTAAAACCTCCTTTTTTATATTCGTAAACAACTATATCAGGTTTTGAAACATAGATTACTTCCCAAGTCCAACCAAAAGCATTCAACATTAGGTTTAAAGTGTTTTCCATCTTTGATGATTCAATTCCCGCAGAAGAGTAACCTGCAATATTGGCTGTAATGAAATCCAAACACTTTAAAATGGTCTTCATATTGTTTAGGTATTGTAAATCAACTGCGGCTTGTGGATCATCTGAATACAATGCCTGATTATATAACTCGTCCACTTCTCTGGAGATAATTTTACAATTATCATATATCTTTAAGGTGTTTTCATGATGTGAAGGATTATCCATAAAAGAACCTGTTATTTCCGTTATAGAATTCGATAATTGATTTACAATTTTGGATTGTGCATCAATTGATATTATGTAAAATATCACTAATAATAATAAATAAGTTCTTTTATGATTCATTTTTTACAAATTATATTAATAATTAAAACACGAGTTACAATTTCTGAAGATGAATATAATACTAAAAATTTCTTTACTTGAACAAAACTATCAAATTAAAATCAAAATTAATCAATAATTATCTTATTAATTGATGCTATACCCTTTCTAATATTATCTATATCAGAAGTTGAAAGCCCAGGAAACGTTTCAATATTTTCTGAGTTAATATGGAAGACTCCACCTTCTTTTTTCCCTCTAATAAAAACAGATCTGTTCTCCTCCTCAAAGTCTATACAAAGACTCTCATCTTTAACCGAAAATTTCATTTTGTCCATATAATTAATATATAAATTACTTTTGGCGTTTTTTAAGTTGCTTTAATAGATTTCTGGCATTTGGTGAGCCTTGTTTTTTTGCAAGGTTGTAGCAACTCCTCGCAGCATCAAAGTTTAATAAGCCTTCTTGTGCATTACCTTCAGCTTCATACAACTGATAGTTGACAAATGTCGTATTATGTGCTTTATTTACATACATGAGACAGGTACTATGGAAACCTTTTTGTTCCATCTCGATAGCTTTGTTTAGATATTCAGTGAAATAGTTTTTTAACAGATTTATAGCATACTCATCCTGTGCATTTTTTGCATCAACAAGGGCACTAATTCCAGCATCTTCATAACCTAATTTCATATAACTTATACCTTTAATATATAAAAGCGGAGAATATATGTAATATTGTCTCGTGTAAAATGTGATTTGGTTAAAAATATCAGAAATTTTATCAATACAATCTTGATACTGCCCATTATTATATTTTCCCCAAAGTGATTTTATTATTGGGACCATTGCATTCGCTAACTTATTATCATTTGCTGTAGTTTGGCGTACGGCATTTAAATAATTGTTCATTATTCCAGTATCATAGATGTCGTCAATGGTAGGTAGTTCAACCACATGCTCATATCCATAAACTTGTGCCAGACTTTTTGCGTTCAGTGACACAATCAAAACGTATAAGACGATAAATTTTCTCATTTAATATTATTTTTACAACTAAGGGCTCCTAACTCGATCTCTAAAGTAATACATTTACCTCATATACAAAAAAACGTGGAGCCACCTTCTCACTTGTTTCTACAAAAAAGTTCTCGCATTGCCAATTCCGTCAATATAAGTAACTATACCCCCCACGTCGGTGTAAATATATAATTCATTCTAAAAGTATAATAATTTAATCTTCAGAACATTTTGCTTATAGCAATAATAAATACGTCCACGCACATTCACGTTACTTTTTTTTACTAATTATGAATATTCGATATTTCTAAATTGTCAAAGCCAAAGCGTACATTTACGCCTTTTGTGTATATGTTATACCTACACTAATGTTCATTAAAGAACGTTTCGGATGTGCATTCTGGTTCAAAAATACATATTGTTTCTTAAATATTCAAATAGGACACATTTTTATTTGACTATTTAATGATTATTAACATTTAGAGAACAAATAGTAACTATTCAGCGAATACCTGTCGTCGTGCGATCTTAACCTTTTAATCCATATTATCCTATTATGTCAAGATATTCCAAATAGCTTATATTCAATGCATTAAGCGGAAAATTAGTATTGAATTTTCTTGCATGTTCCAAGATTTTTTCGTACCTTTGCATCTATGAATAAGCAAGTTACAGACATATCGGCAGTGCTTGAAAAACTGACAAGTGAAGTTTCATCAATGCGCAAGACCATTGATGAACAACATACGATGATCTATAATCTTACCCGTGCAAACGAGCGTCTGACCAAAGAGAATAGGGAATTGAGAAAGCGTCTGTTAAAGTATGAAGAACCTACAAAGGACAGTGACAACAGCAGTACTCCGCCCAGCAAGGAGCGTATGAAAGATGAAGTTGTGCGCCGCACCAAATCGTTGCGTAAGAAAAGTGGCAGGAAACCGGGTGGACAGAACGGATACGAGGGACAAACGCTTATGAAGACCGCAACGCCTGACGTGACAGAAGACATTGCGCCCGTCTATTGCAAGAATTGCGGTGCTTCTCTTGAAGACTGCGAGCGCATTTTGGACTATATTACACAGGTGGTATCTCTTCCTGACTTGAATCCGATCGTAAAGGAGTTCAGACACTATATTACCATCTGCAAAAAATGTGGGAAGCCCGTTCAATCACATGCTCCCCGCAAGCGGGGGACTAACGCCGTTATTTATGATGCCACCGTCAAAAGCATGGTCGTCTATATGTCTGTGGTATTATTCCTTCCTTACGGCCGCATTGCCGATTTCTTCGAAGAGGTCTATGGGCTTAGAATAAGTCAGGGCTCTATGGTTAACTGGATTAGCCAGGCTAAAAAGAGTGCCGCTCCCGCCATTGGAAGAATCAAACAGTACATCATGAAATCTTCGGTTGTCGGATTTGACGAATCCGGATGTTATTGCAACAAACGCCTTGACTGGGCATGGATAGCCCAGACAGTATACTTTACCCTTGTGTTCCGTGGAAACGGAAGAAGCTCCAAAGAACTTGAGAGCCGTTTCGGGGAATCCTTGAAAAGAATGACTGCCGTCACCGACCGCCACAGCGCTTACTTCGCATTACACTTCCTCAATCATCAAGTCTGTCTGGCACATCTGCTTCGCGAGCTGCAATACCTTAATGAACTGGATAAAGGACAAACATGGTCCAAAGAGGTTGAAAAATTACTTCAGGAAGCTATTCATGAAAGGAATGAGAGACTTCACGCCGTAATAGATAAAACACCATGGCTGGAAAGGCTGGATGACTTGCTGAAAAAAAATATTGAAAGTACAAAGAAACAGTTTTCCAGAATGAGAAATGGCTTGGTTAAGTGCAGGGATTACATCTTCAACTTTTTGGAAGACCCGTTGATTCCTTCTGACAACAATGCCAGTGAAAGAGGTATCAGGAAGCTCAAGGTCAAGCTGAAGAACTCCGGAACATTCCGTTCAGACTTAGGGGCAGACGCTTTCTTTGACATACACTCCATTGTTGAGACTGCAAAAAAACAACATCTGACTCCTTTCAATGCTATCCGAGCACTATTTCAAGGCACGGAGAGTTTTGCTATGGGAATCGCTGAATAGTTACAATTCGTCGAGCCAACGTTAAATAATGTTAATACTCAAAATGTTTGATATTCTGACTTCGAAAATCATATCCAAGAACGGACATCACATTAGCATTATATCCAAATTTAACATATTTACTGGAGAATACTTCTATCTCCTGGGCAGGAGTGAAACTCTGGAGGAATATAAATTCGTCACCTCTACGCTGGATAAACATGATAGCATGACCAAGTGTACCCTTAATAATATCAGCAGGGCGAATAAGAATGTCACCTGTCTTTAGTTTGCCTGCAAAATTCTTTCCATAGTTACAGGGTTTCAGATTCTTGTTCAATGAATAGGTGCCGGCATACTTAAATACAATGGTAAGATAATCCATAAAAGCGGAATGAGAATAATCTTTTTTAGCAACATTCACTTTCCATTGAGTGTTATTGCCTTTTACAATCACACGGTCACCTTCTGCCCATCGTTTGTATTGCATGTCAAAGCCATTAGTCAAACAGAAATGAATCTTATCGTATTCTTTGTTTGCAAATAGAAACTCTGCATATAATCTTATTAAAGCATCGGCACATTGTTGTAGACCTGTGGAATCAACGTCTATGTCAACAACTCTTTCTTGTGGAATTTGCCAACTTCGCAAATCCCCATTATATAGATGAACCTTGTGACGCTTAGGTTTTAATGTCAAATTACAGATATACTCTGCGAATGTTCCTTCTTTGAACTTACTCTGAGAAGCACCAGAATATACATTGCAAATGCGCTGTACACTATCTTTCTCAGGTTCTATCGTCTGAGTAGATTTAGCAGGTTGTGAACAACTTGTCAAATACAAGGTCGTAGTTATAATCGCAAGTAAAATCTTCATTTTTTTTTACTGTTTTCTACAATAACGGGAACGGAGGACTGATTATTGCTTCATTCTACTGACTATCACAGATAAACCTTGACAGATTCTCATATCTTATTTTTTAATTGTCTTTCGATATTTTTGATTGCTTGCATTTGGATTCTCCGGATTGGTCATTTCCAAATAGCCTGCCTCAACCAATATATTTATATATTTCTCAATATTTTTACTGTGATAGCTTATACCACTCTTTCAAGTATTTCTTTACTACTGCGTGGTATGTTACAGAAATTTATTACGTCCTTTTGTTTCTTATTTAATTTGATTTGATTTTTAGTGTCAGAGTCACTACTAAAAGTGTCAGAGTCTGTGTTTAAATTTCTTGCGATAGTTATCACAAACTCATGCAAAGATTCATTGTTTGAGAATGTTAGTCGATTATCTTCACTCAATGCACGTTGAATGCCACTGCCAGTACCGGTGTAAGGTAGCAGATAAATAGCATTGAAAATAAAAAGTTATTGCGTGGCATGGAAGTACCGGCAATAATATCATCAACAGATAATCCATTAGGAAGCGTTCCCGGGCTATGAATTTCCGCTCTGTCATCAAAGATGAAAATACGGATGGGGACCTTCCAATTCAGCGACCTGTGTACCAAGGCATTCACGACCAATTCCGGCCCATTAGCAAAAGTCCGTGGATAGAGCGTAGCGATTATTCATGGACTTTTGCAGATGAGTCGATAATCGCAGGAGTTACGAAACAAATTCCATTTCCTTTTTCTGTAGAAGAATTGTCTCTCGCTTCAACTCATTCATGAGTCTCAACGCTCCCGGTCTGAATGTAGCGAAGGTAATTGTACCTGATAGAAGGCAACCCAAGATAGGTATGGTTTTACCCATGCTTTTAGTAAAACTAGTTCTTTCGAGTCTTTTCCCAATCCATTTTGCTGTCTGTTTGATGATGGGATAATATAATGTTTCAGCAACAGCCATCTCAGGTAAAGTTCTCGTCGCTTGCTTTGCTGCACGTTCAATAATATATTGAAGTCCCTTTCCTGCGATGGTGGCCCCCATCATGATAGCAACGAATACCGTGAGCAGATTTTGTGAATCTTCGGGTATGTTCCCATCCTCATCGCATAAGTCGGGAAAACCATAAAGGTAAGTTAGTTTCTGTGACAGCACAAGCACATGCCAGTAATATTGAATGATATCCGCAGGAATGGTCATGAATCCCCCTAATCCGGTAGCAACGGAGGCACCTGTAACTTTTGCTGTATGCCAATTAATGATCGAAGTAGCTAAATTGTCAATGAGATGTTGGGGTACTACATTCACAGGCATACCTTTCAGGGCAATACTCAATTTCTCTGCATTGCAATAATGTTTCAACACTTTTGTAAGAAACTTCTCTCTGTTAACTTTAACACCAGGCATCGTGACTGCAACTGACATTAATTGATTCCATGTATCCACTTCTTTTGCCATAATCTTAAATATTTGTGTAGCATACGCCCTTTTAAAGAAGGCGCATCTTTGTTATGGGCAAAGATAAAGAAAGTTTTTTGATTTTAAACAAAAAAACATTATAAAATAAACTTATTGGTTCAGAAATTAATCAATGGTACAGAAATAAAAAATGAGAGTGTGTCAGTTCGATTCAGACACACCCTCATTTCTTGTACTATTATTATATTTATTATTTCAGCAACTGTAATGTGTAGCTAAATTGAGTATTATCAGACCAGATCATGTATTTATCCAATGGGCGAGGTCCGCAACTGTTAGAACCAACACCCAGTGTCTTTGTTGCCAAGGTAAATACAGTAGCTTGACTAGCGGGTAAATCTATCTTATATTCCACATTCTGCATTTGTTCGTCAGTGTAAGGCAAAGCCGATACCTGCATCAAGTTCTCATCTGATTGAATCAGCAGGGACAGCATTCCGGTACCGCTAAGATTAGCCCAGCGTACATCCTCGTGGTTACCATGCTCCATCGGCTTCTCGTATTCATACTGATCATTCACATTCAGGTTGTAAAGACCCACATCGGAACTAGTCTTACGGTCAGAGTAGTTCTCTATCGGGCCACGACCGAAGTAATTCATTTGATCGAGTTTCTTATCAAACTGGTAACGTACTCCGACGCGTGCCAAATTGATACGCAGACCAGTAAACTGAACTTTATTGTCCACCTTCACCGAACCATCACCCTTGATAAGATAAGTGGCAGTGTGATAAGCTCCGAACCCTTGTTTTCCTTCGGCTTTCACCATCGAAATGATTCTTACCGAGTATTTGTCAATCGGTTCTACTTTCAAGTCAACCAATGAATACTTCAGATTATTCACTCCAAATTTTTCCCATTGGTCGTATGCCCACATATCGTCATTGCGATGAGCGGCACGCCATAAGTGAAGTTTAGGAGAGCCATCGTTCGCTAAAAGATTTGTTCCGTTCTTCATCAGTTGGCTTAAGAAGCCGCTTTTCTTATCAAAGGTAAGTGAAAAACCTTCTCCTGTCACTTGAATTGACTCTGAATTCTGACTTACTTTTATCGGTTGAGTCGTCTTCGTTTCGATTACTGGAGGCGTATTCATAGGAAGTTTAAACTGTTCGGATGCAACTTCAAAGCCTTTATCCGCCCAAATTGTAGATTCCTTTAATTTGTATGAGATGCGTAGGAAATACTCAGCATTAGGATTTATATTTTCTAATTTATATGGCACTCTCATATAAGTATCTCTGCGAGCATCGACATATGGCAACCGAAGCGTACCGTTATCTATTTCTTTTCCGTTTTCGGACAGACTCCATGAAGCCTCAAAACCATCAAGAGAGATAAACTGATATTTATTTCTGATTCTTATCATTCCGGTTGCTGGGTCTAAGAAATCGGTACTAATCCATTGATAGGCCTTTTTCATCTCTGGATAATGCGGTTTTACATGAGTTCCCTCAGTAGCACGATCATAAGAGACAACACCTTTATGTATAAAATAGTGGTCGTTCGGGGATTCTCCGAAACCACCTCCATAAGCTAGGATCGGATGCTTGGGATCGCGTTTGTTCCACAGAGCTTGATCCTGATATTCCCAGATGGCACCACCCAAAATCTCGGGGTTGTTATCAAATACTTCCGAATATTCTGCAAGTGAACCCATTGAGTTGAACATAGCATGTGCAAATTCACAGATATAAAAAGGCTTGGTTAAGTTCTTGTCATGAGCAGTTCTGGCAAAATCTTCAGGTGTGCCATACATCCTTCCGTCAAGATCAGCCGGATTATTACTTCCCATACCGAATCTTTCATAGTGTACAAAACGAGTGGGGTCAATCTCTTTAACTTTCTTCATGGCAGCCACAAAGTTGGATCCCACACCACCGCACTCATTTCCGAGTGACCAGATGATAACAGCCGGATGATTCTTGAAGTTTTCCACATTGGCAACATTACGGTCAATGATGGCTGATTTCATCAAAGGCTCTTCGTCAAAACGACGATCGTAACCATGACATTCACAGTTGGCTTCAGCTACCAGCCATATTCCCCATTCATCGCATAATTCGTACCAGCGTGGATCATCCGAGTAGTGACAGGTACGCACGTGGTTGCAGTTACCCTGTTTGATAACCTGCAGGTCACGTATCATTTGCTCTTCAGTGATGGCATGGCCCACATCCGACCAGTGTTCATGACGGTTAACACCTTTCAATTTAATGGGAACACCATTAACTGTCATGATACGTCCCTTGATTTCCACTTTTCTAAAACCAACTTTTGAAGAGATCAGCTCACCTTCTGTATCGGAAAGAACCAACGTGTAAAGATTAGGAGTCTCAGCTGTCCATTTGGCAGGACTGGAAACATTGAATTTCACGGTCAGTTGTTCTTCCTGCTTTGCTCCAAGCACTTTTCCTGTAACGTCACCTTTGGCAATCTCGGTGCCGGCCTTATCGTACAATGTAGCAGTGAGCTTTTGTTGTTTTCCACCTTTATCACCGTAATTTTTAATTTTGGCCAATACCTCCAGAGTTGCGTCTTTATATTCTTTATCTAAATCCGTTTTCACGAAGAAGTCACGTATATGCTGTTGTGGTGAGCTCCAAAGAGAAACATTTCTAAAGATGCCGTGCAAACGCCACATATCCTGATCTTCCAGCCAAGTACCTGAGCTATATTGATATACTTCTACTGCTAATGTGTTTTTACCCGGTTTTACATATTTTGTCAGGTCAAATTCGGCTGCATTGCGACTATTAACACTGAAACCAACCTTTTCGCCATTAACCCAGATGAAGAAAGCACAATCCACGCCATCAAATGTGATGAAAACGCGGCGACCTGACCAGTCGGCCGGTACCTCAAAATCACGACGATAACTTCCCACCGGATTACGCTCCTTATAAGCAGTAAAATATTGCTCCGGTTCACTCATCACGTGTGGAAAATCTTTTTTGATGGTATAGCCAAGATTCCTGTAAAAAGGAGTTCCATATCCCTGTACTTCCCAGTTTGATGGGACGGGAATCTCTTTCCATGAAGAGACATCGTAGTCCGGTTTATAAAAATCTACCGGACGTTGTTCGGGACTCGGTACCCAATTGAATTTCCATTGACCGTTGAGGTTACGATAGAACGAAGAGGCATGCCGTTTGGCTGCCAATGCCTCCTGCAAATTACCGTAAGGCATTAACGTCGCATGATAAGGCTCTTTGTTGATGCCCAGACATTGCGGATCTTCGATTTCGGCAGGATAGTCTACTCCCGGCTTGAGTTGAGGCGGATTGCTAGCGCGAACTTCGCCTATTAGCATTCCATTCATTGCGATTACTGATAGAATCGCAATTTTGAGTTTGGATTTGATCATGATTTATTAATAATTTCTATTAGTTTAGATTACATTTTTCGAATGAATAGGGGTTTCCCTGAATGTTTAGATTTTAGCTATTTAGTTTGAAAAATACTAGATTTTATACGATTTATCTTTCATTAAAAAGGTATTTCTTAGCGACATCAAAAGTATATGAATTATTTAACACATACAATATCATAAAATATAAATATTATTAATTTTATTTAATCTGTCCTATTAATCTGATTGATCATAAAGGAAAGAAAAACACCCTCCCACTTGATACTGTATTTTTTATCTTAATATCACTATTGTTTGTCTAACGCACATATATTCAAATATATATCTAATAAAATCATAGTGATATTGCCCTCTTGAAACATCACTTTAAATATCACTTTCGCGCTTTTCCCATTCTTCAGACACATTTCGACAGTGTTGTAGCACAGGTGAAATGAGATAATATCTCGTTGAAAGAGCTTTGAAAGATTAGTAGATTACCTGCTGTATTGTAAAACCTTATGTGAAGATTAGTAAATCAACTTATTTTACTCAGTAAAATAAGTTATTTTAGGGGGTAAATTAAGTTGTTTTACTGAGTAAAATAAGTTGATTTACTTTTCCGGAAGATAGCTTTCCAAATACGGCAGAATAGCGGTTAAAGTGTTCTAAATAAGCCGAAAGTGATATTTAAAGTGATGTTTGAAAAGGGCAATATCACTCACTTTTTTGTCGTTAAATATCTGATAATATGCAACATAATACTAAAGTGGTGATGTTGGTGCCAAGAAAAACAATAATTAAATGGGCGTCTTTGAATTATACTTATGAATATAGCAGTCACCCAAAAATAAATAGAAAAGACGAAATCACTCTTTTAATTAAAGTTAAATAATTCACTAATGTTTGGTTTATATTATAAACTGATTTATATTTGCATCGTTTTACAAAACATCGGGCGTGGATACGCCTTATTATTTGGATATAATGGTTTATTTTATAAACTGATCTATAAACATAAAATAGAAAGAATATGAAAAAGTTTTTTTTAGCGACCTTTTTGGTCATCTGTGCAACGGTTTACTCTACGGCACAAAATGTGAAAGTAACAATCACCGGTATTCATAGTAATACAGGTAAAATCCTGATTATGATGCAATCAAACAAAACGGACAAGCCATACCAGAATATGAGCGAAGCGACCATTGACTCTTGTAGTTTCATCTTCAAAAACGTAAATGACGGAACCTATAAGATATCGGCTTTTCACGACGAAAATGGAAACTATCAAATAGACAAGGATGAAAAAGGTATACCGACTGAAGGATTTGTTGTAAAAACAGTGACTGTAAAGGACGGGAAAATAACCAACATCGGTCAAGATGCGACAGCAAACCTGAAAATATTCTATCCAAAATCTGCCAAATAATGAAAGCTACCATATTCATCATACTCAATATTCTAACCACATCTGCCTTCGCACAGGCTGACACGACAAAAACAGGACTTCTAAAGAAAAAACCTGTGGAGCTGAAAGAGGTTGTGGTAAAATCGCACAGAATAATTAGCAAGGCTGACAAGTTTGTGATGTCTGTACCAATGAATGACAATAAGAACGGAGAGGAACTACTCAGACAGGCTCCTAGTGTGGTTCTAAATGGTAAAGATATCACCATCAACGGTGAAGGTGGGACAAAAGTGTTCGTCAATGACAGAGAAATAAGACTAGACGGAGAAAATCTTATTGCATACGTTCGTAGTCTGAGTTCAAAGGATATCGACAGAATTGAGGTTCAATCGATGGCGAATGCCGGCGATGACGCAAATGCCAAAGGTGGAGTAATTAGAATTAAACTAAGACACAAGACTGAAGACAATTACCAAGGCAACTTAACGCTGAAAAATATGGCTTCGGCTCAAACAAACGGAATACGACCGTCAGCCTCGTTTAGCCTACATAAGGGGAAATGGGACTTTTACACATTCGGCTCGGGAACATGGACAATGAAGGATAAAGGGACAATCGGCTCAACACGGCAGTATAAGAACAATACCGACGGATTCACCAGTACCGGTAACATCAGCGTACCGGCAAAAAACATCAATCTATATGCCGGGGCATTCTATGCCATTGACTCCGTAAGAAGTATCGGTGCAGAAGTGGGCTACTTCAATAATTACACGGATATGCAGACAATCAGCAACTCGACTCTGAATCTCGGAAACGACCTGTATAAGAGTAACGCCGATTATTCACAGAAGATGAATTTCAATATGTACTCAGCTTCCATCAATTATCAGAGAAAGTTTGACGAAAACGGTTCCGCATTCAAGATTCTGGCGGATTATGCAAGAAAGGTATCGACGAACAAAGATTTATACGATATACGGTGGCTATGGAACAATAACGACACAACTTACAGGAGCCATCTGACATCAAACTACGACATCGCTTCAGCCGACATGTCATTTAAGAAAACCTGTTCTAATAACACGTCCTTGCATACGGGAGTGAAGTTCACAACGACACAGATGAAAAACAACAATGACTATCAGGGACTTCAAAACGGTGTATGGAATGAACTTGCGAACTATAGATATTATTCACAGTACAATGAATATATATGGGCGGCTTATGCTGAACTTAATACTGAAATTAAAAACTGGCAGATTGCTGCCGGGTTAAGAGGCGAGAAGACAAAAACGGTAAACAGCACTTCGGATATCAATAAGAACTATTTCAACCTCTACCCTCACCTGACACTTGGATACTCTTTCGATGAGATGAAACGGTGGATGATTTCACTGCGATATGCACGACAGGTAGAACGTCCGGCTTTCGACGCATTGAATCCGAACCGCATTCAACTATCACAATATTCATATCAGATAGGCAATCCTAACCTACGACCTACATATATCAACAAGATAAGTGCAACGCTTATACGTGACTACCGATATACACTGACCGTCGGCTGTAACCTGCATACCGACCTAATACGTGAATTTGCAAAACAGGATCCTGACAATCGTGACGTATCTTATGTGACATACGAGAACCATCACCATGAGAATCACTGGTTCGTCAATCTAAACGCCCCATTCCAAATAGGAAAGAACATCAACCTTACCACCAACGTGACTGCGGTAAGACAGTGTATTCAGACTGCAGAAGGAGACAACTACGCAAACCATCATCTGTTATTCATCAACTGCACCGCAAATGTTACCCTGCCTCTAAATTATACCATCGAACTGGAATATAATATGCACAATCGCCTCTATTCGGGCAACAGCTCGGTAGCGTCGAACAATCTCTTAAATTTCAAGGCTAAGAAAACCTTCATGAATGATAAACTATTACTCACGGCCGGTATTGACAACATTTTGAATGAACCCAACAGATACCAAAGTCTACTTAGTGACTATCTGTTAAAGAGTAAATCGAAGATGGGTTCTGAGGGAAGAGTGATAAATATTACACTGACATACAACTTCAATGCCGGAAAGAAATTCAAACAACGGAGAGTGGAGAACAGTTCCAGTGGAGAACGGGAACGCATTTCACAATCACAACAATGATTTTTTATACAATAATCAAATAAAAAGAAGCATAAATTAGCATTTTAACAGAAGATTTTTTTAATTTTGCACACAAAGAACGAATCGTATGGAAGAAAAAAATATAAATGAGAAAGAGAGTCTTGAGCTCATCTCGCAGATGATACAGTCAACAAAAGAGTATATAGAAGTAGGTAAAGGGAATCACTTTCTGTACTGGGGATACTATACCACGGCATTGGCTGTAATTGTGTATCTGGTATATGAAATTACAGGATGGAAAAACAGCGGTTACCTATGGTTGCTGATGTTCGTCTTCTGGATATTCATGACCATCTTCAACAGACGCAAACACCATGCAGTAATGACCTATACGAACAAGGTTGTGAATCACGTATGGTATGTTATCGGGTCAATGTTTATTGTAACCTTTGCTGTCATATTGGTATTGGGACTTATATACAATCATTACACATCGCTAAATCTAATGATGCCACTATCTGCTATCTATGTAGGTATAGGAGTCTCTATCACAGGAATAATCGTACAAAACAGATGGGTAGCCAACCTTCCTTTTGTCGGCATCGGTATAGGTCTGTATATGCTCACAGCTCTATATCTAAACATACCTCCAACAATATCATGGAATTTGCTGTTCGGTTTATCTTTTATTATCATGATGGCTATTCCCGGACATATTCTTAACAAAAAGGAGAAAACGGAATGCTAAGGGAACTTGATCCGCTACTCCATTCACAACTGCGATTGGCTGTTATATCGATACTGATGTCTGTGGATGAAGCCGACTTCGTATTCCTGCGGAAGAAAACAGACTCTACGGCAGGCAACCTGAGTGTGCAACTTGACAAGCTGACGGCGGCAGAATATATCTCTGCCGAGAGGATTATCGACGGCAAGAAAACACGCACCATCTGCCGTATGACAGACAAAGGTAGAAAAGCCTTTGAAAATTATGTAGATGCATTGAAGGAGTATCTTAACGTAAATAAATAAAAGGGGAAAAGTCCTTTGCGTGCCTCGTTCAGCATCTTACGCATGGAGTTAAAGGGATTTCGACCCACCAAGCCCTCATCAGAGAAATCCATGTCAAAATGACCCTTTGCCCTTCCATGATGATTACCAGTTAAGATCCTTAAGTATATCTGAAATTTTCTCTCTTGTTGTAATACAAGTTGGAACTAATGGGAGACGAAGCACATTCTTAATCATTCCCATCTGATGAAGCATAGCCTTAACACCTGCCGGATTGCCATCAACAAACAGGAGACTGAAAAGCTCAGTGAACTTATGATGAATTCTGCGGGCACCGTCATACTCTCCCTTCAGAGAGAGACGTACCATCTTGGAAAACTCTTTTGGAAGAGCATTGCCGATAACAGAGATGACACCTACAGCTCCTACAGCAATCATAGGAAAAGTAAGACCATCATCACCGCTAACCACATCAAAATTGGCTGGTTTATTCTTGATAATTTCGTCTACTTGTTCCAAATTGCCACTAGCCTCCTTGATTGCTACTATATTGTTGCATTCGCGCGCAAGCCGCACTGTGGTCTCAGCCTTGAGATTGATACCTGTTCTTCCGGGTACGTTATATAAAACTACCGGCAAATTGGTTGCACCTGCAATAGCTTTAAAATGTTGATAAAGTCCTTCCTGCGAAGGTTTATTATAATATGGACATACACTCAATACCCCATCAATATCCTTAAAGTCACCGGTTTTCAATTCTTCAACAACAGCTGCCGTATTGTTTCCTCCACACCCCATTAGTATTGGTACTCTCCCTTTGACGGTTTCCACTATCAGATTCTTAATCTGATGTTTTTCATCAGTGTTCAGAGTCGGTGTCTCAGCTGTTGTAGCAAGAATACACAGAAAGTCAGCTCCGTTTTTTATCTGATATTCGATTAGTCGTTTCAGCGAGTCGTAATCCACGCTTCCATCCTCTTTGAACGGGGTAATTAAGGCAATCCCAAGTCCTTTGAACATATTGTGTACCATTTATAAGAATGTGATTTCAAATTTCCGCATGCAAATTTACAAAATTATTTCGTATGCCAATTCATTTGGCAATAAAAAACTGCGAATTAATACAAATGGTGCAAATCAAATACATCATTATGCAATTTCACTATTATAAGAGAACATTGCACAAAATCATTCTTTTTTATCAACCAAATAAGAAGACTCTTTATGAAATAAGCTCATAAAGCTTTGATTCTCCATACAGATTACTAAATACATGTCTAGGTGTTAATTTTTTATCGATTTATTTTATTTCATTTATCATTGTTTTATGTATTTAAATAAATGCAATATGCTATAAAGTAACTAGGTTTCAGACTGATTACTGATATTAAATCTCTACCTTTGTCTACATGTTCGCAAATACGCTTAAGATTTTGTTTGCACTGATAATGCTTACTATCATACCTACAGGAATGATAGGACAAGAAATCTATAAGAACAGACAAACGTTTAAGATAAAAAAAACTAAAGCGAAAAAACCACCCCAGAAGGTGATACAGCCATTCTTCGATTTTGAAGAACCGCAAGTATACATAGAAGAAGACACGACATCAATTTCCAAAGATAGTCTAGACAGAGAATATCAGCAATGGCTTAAACACGAACCTCTGAAGATGAAAACTCCTGAAATGGGATATCATCATTATATTCAACCAGATCTTGAGCAATACAACCCTGACAAACAACCTCCACGACCCAAGATTGGCTACCATTATGATACACGGAGCGTGAGACCTGAAAATCAGATGGTAGAACCTCAAAGAGGACAGATAACGTTTGATTTCGGACAACTTATAAATAAAGAAGCACGCAATCGAGCAAGAGATATTGAACATAAGAAAAGGGCAAAAAAAATATTGGATAACTACTAATCGTGTTCTTTTTAGATACCATACTAGTATATGTCATGGCAAAACTCCATAAAAAATTATGCCATGAAACGAGAAAGTGAAGTAATTCAAGCAACTTAATCATTTTTTTGCATTATCTTTGCATTATGAGCGAAGATTACCCTATAGAACGACATCCACTGACTCCGTTTATACCCAACGGTGCAAAGATACTTATGCTCGGTAGTTTTCCTCCAGCTAAGAAACGATGGGCCATGGATTTCTATTATCCAAACATATCTAATGATATGTGGAGAATATTTGGTATTATATTCCATGACGACAAACTTCACTTTATCGACGCTTCTGGCAAGAAATTCAAAAAGGATGACATTATCGAGTGCCTCAATTTGCACGGAATTGCGATCTACGACACTGCCTGTGCAATACGTAGAACTAAAAATACAGCCTCAGACAAGGACCTAGAGATAATTGAAGCGACAGACCTCGATAAACTCCTTGATGATATGCCCGCCTGCAAATCAGTAATAACGACAGGACAGAAAGCTACAGAAACATTTGCCGGCCAATTCGACATAGAAGAACCGAAAGTGGGGAACTATGCTGAGTTCAAATTCAAGGGGAGGCAAATACGCTTCTATCGCATGCCTAGTTCGTCAAGAGCCTACCCGCTTAAGGTAGAAATCAAAGCAGAATACTATAGGAAAATATTCAACGAAATTATAAATAAATGACAAATATGACAACCATTGGTATTGCCGGAGGAACTGGCTCCGGAAAAACAACTGTAGTAAAGGAAATAGCAGATGCCCTGCCACCCCATTATGTCACAGTGGTACCACTAGATTCTTATTATAATGATACTACAGAAATGACAGAGGAGCAACGCCGTGCCATCAACTTCGATCATCCTGACGCTTTCGACTGGCGTCTTCTGGCCAAACATATATCTGAACTGAAGTCAGGACACGCTGTAGAACAACCCACGTACTCATATCTGGCCTGCAACCGTATGAAAGAGACTGTGCATGTTGAACCTAAACCAGTGTTGATAATCGAGGGAATTATGTCGCTAATCAAAAAAAACCTCCGCGATATGATGGATCTCAAGATATTCGTAGACACTGACCCTGATGAACGGCTGATAAGAATTATAAGGAGAGACATTATAGAACGTGGACGGACAGCAGAAATGGTGATGGATCGTTATATGAGTGTTCTGAAACCGATGCACGAACAGTTTATAGAACCCACGAAAAGATATGCCGACTTAATCGTTCCTCAGGGCGGTGAGAATAAGACCGGCATATACATATTAAAAAAATATATTGAAACTTTGGTACATTAGTCACCATCAACCGTATCTGTGGAAGATGCTGATTGAGGATACTTTTTGTGAACAGAATGATATTTGAACGCATTAACTAGTTCCATTATACCATATACCACAAAGCAGCAACCCATGACCACCATTGGCATAGCTACAGATACCATCGGATAAAGTATAACGAACAACCCCGTAAGAAGTATTAGCGATGGAACGACATAGAATCCCCACTCCACAAATCCTATCTTTTTTAAGCTGATCAGTGTCATGTACTGATTGATGGCACCCAACACCATTACAGTACCCAACACATACATAAGGTAAGTAACAAAAACATCCGGCATTAACGCCAGTACCAGCCCTAGAATAATACTGCCGAGTCCGACAATTGGAAATGTAGGAGTGTCTTCTGTCATTATTTGGCTATAGACATCATACACTTTCTTTTTTTGATTACGGGCTATTATGTACGTTACTACCGAAAATACACCAGACAACAAGAACAGGATACCTATACATATAGTCAGTCCTGTAACCGTTTTATCTGGATATTTTATCAACAGAACACCAGCGATAATGGCACATATCGCACGAAAAATTGAACTTCTAAGAATTTTCATAATCTAAATCATTAATGATTTCAAGGCAAAGATACAAATATATATTGAAAAAGATTTTTTTTAAGTACTTTTGTTTATTTATTTATAAATCAGAACTATATGACAACATTATATTTAGTACGCCACGGCGAAACAGAGGACAATGTAAATCAGATACTTCAAGGACAGACCGACGGTAAACTGACAATTAAAGGAATTGGGCAGGCAAGAGAACTACGTGACAAACTGGCAAATAATCATTTCGACGCGATCATATCAAGCGATCTTAAAAGGGCTGTCGACACCGCCGAGATTCTAAATGAGCCACATCATCTCAATTTAGAGCAGACTCTGCTACTCCGTGAGCGCGATTGGGGCGATTTCACTGGTAGATTCATCCCTGACATACAAGAAGAGAAGTTTCCGGAAAATGTAGAAACTGTTGATGCCATGTTCGCCCGTGCAATGAATTTTATTACTTATGTTAAAGTGACATATAGAGATAAAGATGTACTGGCTATCGGTCATGGGTTATTCAACCGGTGCATACAGGCTATATACCACAAAAAAACCATCCGTGATATTCCACGGATGGTCAATGCTGAGGTTCGTATATTGGAACTTTAGTTGTTAGGTTCACCCTGAGGTTCACCCTGAGGAGCACCTTGTGGAGCACCTTGTGGAGCACCGCCGAACTGACCGCCGCGCTGATGCTGTGACTTCTCATATTTCTCATATTCTGCATATTGAGAGTCTGATAGGATAGATTTCAGAGAAGTGTTGTAAGCCTTACGGTTTTCTTCCATCTTTGTGCGCATCTGCTGCATTTCCTCATCGGAAGGACGCTGACCCTGCATCTGAGGAAGGTTTTTCAACAGATTTGTAACGTAATCAGTGTTAAGAGAATGAATTTTCTCTTTCTGGGCGTCCGTCAAGCCTGTGATATTCTTAGCCATGCCCTCGTCCATTCGTGTTACCATCTTTGTCGGATCCATCCTACCACCTCTCTGATTGTCCTGTGCCATAGCTGTCATACCTATTAGGCAAAGAACAGCAAAAATCAATGTGAATTTTTTCATTTTAGTTTTATTTTTAATTTAACATAAATAACTATCTTGTTCTATGACGTTTGTAGAGCCAAAAAGTTTAAAATTACAATGTAATAATTATACTAAATAGCTATAAATTATAATAAAATAGCAAAATATTTTTTTTCAAACAAAAGAAGATTGGAAGTGCTTGGAAATAAGAATAAATCTTCGATATTTATTTTGTATTTCTTCCGACTTAAACTACCTTTGCAGGGTAAATACAATAAAAATGAATAAAATATTTATATTTGCTCTTTTGACATGCACAGCATCAGTGATGTCTGCACAATCATTATCAGAGAATCTCATTCAGAAGATACGCTCACAGTATAAACCTACCCCTTCGGAAAAAGCACTAAGAAACGCACTCGGTGCTACCGACCTTAAAAAATTAGCTGTCAATCAGGACAATCGCCAGGAGTTAGTCACAGTTCAGCCGTCTTCTGGAAAGCAAGCTACGTGAATATGCAATATCACTGAGAGACGACAAAAAATCATCTGTCAAATCTCTTATTGGCAAGAAAGAAGATATGCTCAAAACCATTTATAGTATGCTCGCAACGGCCTATGGAGAGCCACCTAAACATTATACTCCTCAGTCTTTCTATAAACCTCAATGAAAGCTATATCATGCTAATGAACGACCCCTCCAGAGAATATTGGAAGTGTTATGAAATAGATTTCGACCGACACACCTACGACGGACACAACTGGACCTACATCAACCTCCCTATCGACGAGATAAAGAAAATGGCCATTGCTTCAATCAAAGACAGCACAAAGATGTACTTCTCATGCGACGTAGGCAAATTCCTTGATAAAGACCGTGGCCTACTAGACATCAAGAACTTCGATTATAGTAGCATTTTCGGCACCACATTCAACATGAACAAGACACAGCGCATCAAAACATTCGATAGCAGTTCCAGCCATGCCATGACCCTTACAGCTGTCGATCTTGACACCAACGGCACACCTTTGAAATGGAAAGTTGAGAATAGCTGGGGCGAAAAATACGGCCAGAACGGTTATCTGATAATGACCGATGAATGGTTCAACGAGTATATGTTCCGTCTCGTGGTTCATAAGAAATACGCCTCAGATAAAGTATTAAGCATACTTAATGGAAAGCCAATCCGTCTACCGGCATGGGATCCAATGTTTGCCTCTGAAGAGTAATTTCTTGTATCCGGGGATTTATCATATCAAAAGAAACCGTTGTCGAAAGTTTTTCGACAACGGTTTCTTCATTCCGGTATTAAGAAGTTTATAACCTCTTGGTTGATATCTATACTTATAGGGCAACGTAAATCACGCATAAGACGACCATCAAGACCGATGTGTGCATGATTAGCCTCCTTTATCTCCACCTTGCTAGTACGATAAGAATGTACACTTCTGTGATTAAGAAATCTTCCCCACAATAAGAGCCAAAAGCCCTCTATCAACTGCATAACCTCAGGATGATATACCACCGATACATCGAGAAGACCATTATACGGAACAGCATTGGGAGTCTGTCCATATCCACGGGCGCTACCAATGCAAACGGTCATCACGCGACGCTTTATATTGTCATTGTTAATAATAATATCCATTTTATATTCCAGTCGCTGAAATATAAGCAGTAACACTGAAACAAGAAAAGACAAAGTACGGGAACCCAACAAACTGCGAGTTTGTCGACGAAGGTTCATGATAGCAGCGATAAGCCCTATATTAACACAATTGAGAAAATACCTTTTACAGGGCTTACCATCCTTATTGATGTAATGCAGGCATCCCAAATCAATCTTTCTTATACGATGAGCCACAAGCCTGCTTACCGTTTGATGAACATTACTCTCACTGAATTCCCAATAACGGGCAAAATCGTTAAGTACGCCGTTAGGTATCACACCCAAAGAGATAGAGTCACGCACCTCCTTATCTACCGACATCAGACAATTAACGGCATCATTAAGTGCAGAGTCACCACCTACTATTATTATCGTCTTATATCCATTATTTATGAGCATGCACATCAGCCGTTCTACACTGTTAGAATTCTCGCTCTGAACAAAGTCAAAGTTGACTTTATTTTCTTCAAGAAAGCGTTGAATTTTTTCCCAACGTCTCTGCGTATGAGAAATTTCCCTTTTCGGGCAATATAAGATGCCCCATCTGTCGTTTTCCACTCCCATCATAGTTGTCTTATTAGTCTTAGTATTTGTTCTGTCTTTTGTTCCAAGGGCAATTCTACATCAATCCAATTAATATGAAATCCCCGCCTTTCCATGCCCCTGAACCATGTCATCTGCCTTTTAGCAAACTGGTGGATAGCAATCTGTAACTGTTCAAACATTTCCTCGTATGATATTTTACCTATTACATATTCAGTTATATATTTATATTCCAAACCATAATAGATAAGATCATCTGGAGATATTTTCTCGCCAATAAGTTCTTTGACCTCATCAATCATCCCGTTATTCAGTCGTTCGTGAAGTCTGTGTGTTATCTTCTCACGTCTCAGCTCCCTGCGAATATCGAGTCCGATAATAACACTATCTATTTTAGGAAACTCTCTTGCACTTACTGGTGTATGGATATAGAATTCTTCAATTTCGATTGCACGTATTGCCCTTTTTACTGTATCCACATCTGTGGTGTTATGCATTCCGGAATTATTCTTCACCTTCAGTGCAGCAAGCATTTCTGTAAGTTCATCAAGAGATCTCCCGGCAAGTGACTCACGTAACGTTGCGTTATCTGGCACAGGTATGAGTCGGTATCCTTTGAGCACTGCCTCTATATATAATCCAGTTCCACCACACAATATCGGTATGACATTACGGCTGATGATATCTTCATAAGCCGTAAGAAAATCACGTTGATATTCAAACACGTTATATTTTGTGCCAGGTTCCACTATATCTATCAAATGATAAGAAATGTGGCGACCTTCAACATCATAATCTTCCAAGTCCTTACCTGTACCGATATCCATGCGTTTGTACACCTGTCGGCTATCAGCACTGATTATCTCGGCACCTATCCGATCTGCAATAGCTGCTGCAAGTGTAGTCTTGCCAGAGGCAGTCGGTCCAAGTATTGTTATCATTTCAGGATTAATGTTCATCACTCAATATTATACACTTATTTATATCTATTATTTGGAACAAAGATAATCAAAATGTTTATTTTATCGTCAAAAAACAAAAAAAAAGAGTGTACATATAAATATTAAGCCATAATCACTCACTTATAAGCTGTTTTATAGGATGAATTAAATAAGAATGATCCTACTCCCTGATACGATGCGTCGAATCATCTTTTTATACAAAAAAGCCGTCCTGTTATAAACAGGACGGCTAGATAATATTTTAATCGATTAGATTATCCGTTAACCTTAGCCATGTATGCGATAAGTTCGATAACCTTGTTAGAGTAACCGATCTCATTGTCATACCAAGAGATAACCTTTACAAATGTATCTGTGAGATATACACCTGCATTAGCATCAAAGATAGATGTCAATGTGCAGCCCAGGAAGTCAGAAGAAACGACAGCGTCCTCTGTGTAACCAAGAACACCCTTCAATTCACCTTCAGCAGCTTCTTTCATAGCAGCGCAGATGTCAGCTTTTGTAGCTGGCTTAGCCAAGTTGGCTGTCAAGTCAACAACAGAAACATCCAAAGTAGGAACACGCATAGAGATACCTGTCAACTTACCGTTCAGTTCAGGAATAACCTTACCTACAGCCTTAGCAGCACCGGTTGAAGAAGGGATGATGTTGCCAGAAGCAGCACGGCCACCACGCCAATCCTTCATAGAAGGACCGTCAACAGTCTTTTGTGTAGCAGTTGTAGAGTGAACAGTTGTCATCAAACCGTTAACGATACCGAATTTGTCATTCAGAACCTTAGCGATAGGAGCCAAGCAGTTTGTTGTGCAAGATGCGTTAGAAACAAACTGAGTACCCTTAACATATTTGTCGAAGTTTACACCGCAAACGAACATTGGGGTATCGTCCTTTGAAGGAGCTGACATAACAACATATTTAGCACCAGCCTCAATGTGAGCCTGAGCTTTTTCCTTTGAAAGGAATAAACCTGTAGATTCAACTACATATTCAGCACCTACAGCGTCCCATTTCAAATCTGCTGGATTACGCTCTGCAGTTACACGGATTGCATTGCCATTAACGATCAACTGGTTCTTCTCTTCATCAGCTTCGATTGTTCCTTCGAACAATCCATGCATTGTATCATACTTCAGCATATAAGCTAAGTAATCAACAGGGCACAAGTCGTTAATACCAACAATCTGAATGTCATCTCTGCTCTGAGCAGCGCGGAATACGAAACGTCCGATACGTCCGAAACCATTAATACCTACTTTAATCATTTTTCTTTTTATTTAAAAGGGTTAAAAATATTTCCATATACTTTCTTCTCGCTTATCTGCCTTTTACAATAATGAATAGTGTCGTATATGCGACCAATAATAAACAGTGTTCGCGCACCTAATTATAAAATAATAGCGACTCTTAAGCATTTAATTTAATTTTTCGGATGCAAAGATACAAAAATCTTTCTATATTTGCCATCAGATTTACATTTAAATTATATAAAAATATGGCAAAAAGTAAATTTCTACAAGATTTTAAAGCTTTTGCGATGCGTGGTAATGTCATCGACATGGCTGTAGGTGTGATCATCGGTGCAGCTTTCGGAAAAATAGTAACCTCAATAGTCGAAGATATAATAATGCCGCCTATAGGCTGGCTTATCGGCGGAGTTAGTTTTTCCGAGTTAAAAGTAACAATGCCCCCTAATCTTCTTAAACCAGACCTGCCTGCTGCTGCAATCAATTACGGTAAATTTTTGCAGACATCTCTCAACTTCATCATTGTTGCATTCTGTATTTTCTTATTAATAAAAGGTATCAACAAGTTGACAAAGAAGAAGGAGGAAACACCGCCCGCACCTCCCTCGCCATCAAAGGAGGAGCTCCTTCTAACCGAAATCCGAGATCTACTCAAAGAGAAATAAACACATAAATATAATTAATCTAGTTATCCCCAAGGCACCACGTGCGTTGATTCATTGCTATTGGTACCATTGGGGATAACTTCTTTATTATTTGATGAGTAAATATCTACTCCCACTCTATTGTAGAAGGTGGTTTTGATGAGATGTCATAGCATACTCTATTGACCCCCTTTACCTTGTTTATGATGTCATTAGAAACTTTAGCCAGGAATTCATAAGGCAAATGTGCCCAGTCAGCAGTCATAGCGTCCATACTTGTCACGGCACGGAGTGAAACAGGATTCTCATAAGTGCGTTCGTCTCCCATTACTCCTACGCTCCTGACAGTAGAGAGCAGTACTGCTCCTGCTTGCCATACCTTATCGTACAGACTTATACCGTCTGTATCTTTCCATTCATGCATGGTCTCTATATATATATCATCAGCCTCTTGAAGGACATGAACTTTCTCTCTGGTAATACCTCCAAGGATACGTACAGCCAATCCCGGTCCAGGAAATGGATGACGATTGATGAGACGTTCCGGCATCAGCATCTGACGACCCACACGACGAACTTCATCCTTGAACAACCATTTTAACGGTTCACAGAGTTTGAGATTCATCTCTTCCGGTAGTCCGCCAACATTATGATGGCTCTTGATTATCATACCCGTTATGCTTAGGCTTTCTATACGGTCGGGATAGATAGTTCCCTGAGCAAGCCATTTGGCATCGGTTATCTTCTTTGCTTCAGCATCAAACACCTCAATAAAGTCACGACCGATAATCTTACGTTTCTTTTCCGGCTCTGTAACCCCTTCAAGGTCTTTAAAGAATTTTTCACTTGCATCTACGCCAATAACATTAAGACCCAGTCCCTGATAGTGTGTCATCACCTTCTCAAACTCGTTTTTACGCAGCATACCGTGATCAACGAATATACAAGTGAGATTCTTTCCTATCGCCTTATTCAGTAAAGTGGCGCAGACACTACTGTCGACACCGCCGCTAAGACCTAAAATAACACGGTCATCACCTATCTGCTCCTTAAGTTCATTAACTGTCGTCTCGACGAATGAAGCAGCACTCCATCCCTGAGTACTCCCACATATATCTACCACAAAATTTTTAAGTAACTGGGTTCCCTGAGTTGAATGAAACACCTCTGGATGGAACTGTACCGCCCATATCGGTTCATTGTCGCTGGCATAAGCCGCAAACTGAACTTTCTCGGTAGATGCGATACAATGGCAGTTGTCTGGGAGTTTAGTGATTGTGTCACCATGACTCATCCACACCTGAGAGTTCTGGCCAAATCCCTTGAAAAGAGGATTTGAAGCCTCAAAATCCCTCAGATTAGCACGTCCATACTCACGGCTACCTGCCGACTCCACATTACCACCGTTGGTATAAGCGATGAATTGTGCTCCGTAACAGATACCTAGAATTGGATATTTGCCACGTATCTCCGACAAATCGGTCTTAAACGCTTTCTCGTCATAAACAGAATAAGGCGAACCACTAAGGATAACCCCGATTACATCAGGATCGTCCTTCGGGAATTTGTCGTAAGGGATAATTTCGCAAAAGGTATCCAGTTCACGCACTCTGCGCCCGATGAGCTGAGTAGTCTGTGATCCGAAATCGAGAATAATAATCTTCTGTTGCATATACTATGTATTTATTTAGAATAATCTTTTGTTTTTAAGTATGAAATCTTCGGCTTGCGCCAGTGTATCAAGTTTACCGACATCCATAAGTCGAAGATCGTTTTTTACCTCAGCATGTATCTCTATTTCATCACACACACTGAGATAGAAATCAATAATACCGAATTTATCAGGAAACGATTGCATCATTGGGAATAGCGAAGGTGAAAAGAGATGGATGCCGGAGAAAGCATATAGACGGCAATCGTCCGGATCTAAGTCCTTATACGGACTCTTCACTTCACCTGTTTGGATATTTGTCCACCCCACGAGCCTGTTATTGTCATCAAACAACAGATAACGCGACGTCTTTCTACTACTAACAAGCAATGTGGCCTCAAAACTTTTGTTCCTTTCATAAAACTCATTCAAGTTCACATTACTTATAATATCAACGTTATGTATGAGAATAGGGCCATCACCGTCAAAGAGCGATGACGCCTTTTTCAATCCTCCACCAGTATCGAGAAGCATATTACTCTCATCGCTAATACGGATGTCTGTACCAAAATTAGAATTATCTTTTAGGAAATCCTTTATCAGTTGAGCGAAATGGTGCACATTGATAACAATTTCGTCTATTTCAGCTTCTTTCAATATTTCAATGACCCGTTCGAGCAGCGTCTTGTCACCCACTTTTACTAGAGCTTTGGGTATTATGTCAGTCAACGGTTTCAGCCGTGTTCCAAGACCTGCTGCGAAGATCATTGCCTGTCTCATTTCCGTTTCTCTCCTTTAAGGGTCTGTGTTATGTTCTGTTCACGATGTATGATCTGTACTTCGACTCCGAACTTCTCATTCAGATGTTCCGCAAGATGTTGCGCCGAATACACACTGCGGTGTTGCCCTCCGGTACAACCGAAACAGAACATAAGGTTGGGAAAGCCTCTTTGAATATACCGTCTGACATGCGCATCTGAAAGTTTGTATACACTATCAAGAAATGTAAGTATCTCTCCATCATCCTCCAGAAATCGTATCACGGGCTCGTCCAATCCGGTCAGTTTCTTATATGGTTCATATCGTCCTGGATTGTGAGTACTACGGCAATCAAAGACATACCCTCCACCATTTCCGGTCACATCTTCCGGGATACCTTTTCTATATGAAAAACTATAACAACGAACGACTAGCGGACCATTATTATCGTACTTGGAAAAAGTAGCAGGACCGTCTAACGGATGAGCCGGATAAATCTTACTGTCGGTAGTCTTAAGGCCATCTGCCCTGCTTAGTGCAGGTTCCTCGATAGTAGTAAACTGAGGTAGTTCAGTAAGACGTTTAAGGGTACTAATGAGATACGGATAAGGGAATACATCCACTTCCAATAGTTCCCTGAGGTTTTTTATCGCCGAAGGTATACTGTCCATGAAATGCTTCTTCCGCTCGAAATAACCACGGAAGCCATAAGCGCCGAGCACCTGTAAGGTACGGAAGAGAACGAAAAGACTAAGTTGACTAACGAAATGACGTACAGGAGGTACCTCTGTATACTGCTTCAATGAATCATAATATTCATATACAAGGTCGCGCCGCAGTTTATGAGAATAGTTTGCCGAAGCCTGCCACACGAATGAAGCCAAGTCATAGTAATAAGGACCCTTACGACCACCTTGGAAGTCTATGAAATAAGGATTGCCTTTTGCATCAAGCATTATATTACGTGCTTGAAAATCACGATAGAGGAAATCAGTTCCCTTTTCAGACAACAAATCGTTAGCAAAAAGCTGAAAGCTGGCTTCCAACTTAAGCTCGTGAAAATCGAGACCTGTCTCTTTTAAAAAACAGTATTTAAAGTAATTCAAGTCGAATAACACACTGTTTTTATCGAATTCTGGCTGTGGATAACAGTTTTTGAAATCCAATTCCCTAGCCCCACGTACCTGGATGTTAGGTAACTCACGAATAGTCCTCACAAGAAGATCTTTCTCCTTTTTGTTATAGCGTCCGCCAGCAGCACGTCCTTCTGACAATGCGTCAAAGAGAGATAGATCCCCAAGATCTGATTGAATGTATCTGAGCTCATCCTCACTTACGGCCAATAGTTGAGGTACAGGAAGTTTTCTTTTTGTAAAATGGCGACAGAGATAAACAAAAGCATGATCTTCATCACGACTCGTGCCGATAACACCTACCACTGTACCACCATCATGACCCGTTATTCTGTAGTATTCGCGGCTACTTCCAGCTCCTGGGAGTTTCTGAACATTGGCAGAATCCTCACCGCTCCATTTTTTATATAAATCTAATAGCTGTTGCAAAATCTGTACCAAATATATTTGTGGTGCAAAGGTAGTGAAAGTCAAAGACAATAGCAAAAATATACCTTATTATTTTTGTATTGCTTAGACGTATCTTACTTTCAATGAAGATTGATGGAACTCAGAAACGGGAACGATACATACAATATGATTTAGGTAGTAACATTGCAAAAAAGTTATGCGAACCATCGTTAAAAGGATTCCACCCTATAGAAATTAAGTTAAATATGCTACATTCTATAACATCACTAAATTGTATTTAAACAGTTAAAATAGTACGAGTAATTTAATATTTCATATTGATTTAATTCATATATAATAATGTATACGCGTAGATACATTATTTCTTAGGTTCGAATGTCTCATAAGTAGAATCATCGAAGTAAACTCTTATTTCTGTTATCTTTCGCTTAGGTCTGTCAATAAATTTCACTTCTTGGCGTATAACTTCTCGACGAGGTCGTTCATTTACACTTGTAGATGGAGCTGGAGATGCTCCAGATAAATCAGGGATTTCGTTCTCCCCAGAAAAGTCGAGTAAAACTTCACCGCTGTTATTTGACATTGGAGCTGGATCAGTAGAGCTCGAAGGTTGGGATTGAGATTTATACATGTCACCGCTACCAAAAATCAACCAATCAGTATTGATTTTCGGAATTTTGGCTTTTATAGCATCGACTGTATTAAGAGTAGGTTTGGTTCTACCGTTAAAGATACTACTTAATATAGCAGGTGACATCCCAAGGAATTGAGCGAAGCTCTGTTGAGTCATATGTTGCGACTCCATTATCTGTCTGATTCTATCCTTCATTATGATGAATTTTAATAAGCAGGTGAAAAACACCTTAACGATTCGACTTTACAAAGGTAAAACAAAAAAATGAGATAAACAACAAATGTAGACTAAAATATCAATATATTGAAATTTGATTTGTTGTTTTTAATTTGAACTATAACAAATATTGAAATGGGAAATTTAGATATTAAAATACAAATGTAAATTTACAGACCTAAATCGTTACAAACCTTTTATATAGGCGCTTTTAGTAAAACATTGGCTATAATATAGATAATAGTGTACTTAATTGTTGAAAATTGATATGATTGAGTGATTATGCTATAGAAAATCCTGAAATTCTATGTAAAAGGATTAATAAAATAACGTAAATATCTGATTGATTGATTATTACATTGTAAACGCAGGAGTTGCATATTTATTAGTTTCGGTTTTAAAATCTATGCATTCACAATTCAATAGCAAAATATCGAATTGAATATATTATTATTTAAATTGTAAATATAACACTTTGTTGATTTACACATTCAGAAGATTTGTTGATTTTACAAATTAAAATCAACAAATCGAAACGTTAAAACATGCCAAAGGTAAATTTTGAAGATCTTTAAAAACGATATTTTGGAATTTCTAAGGTTTTCCGAACAACCCTCCAAAAAACTAAAAATATGCGAGTTTTGAAGTGGTCAAAATGAAGCGAAACCGCCTATTATCAACGATTTAAGCCTCAAATTATGTCCATGGGAATTGTTTATTCTAGGAAAAAAATGATTGAAAAAGGAAGATTCTAGTGCAAAATGAAGAAAATTAGTTCTTTCATGAGGTCTCCAGAAGCAGTACTTGGGTTATCTACACCCTTACTTTTAGTATCGATTTCGCGTAACTTGGAAATAATGTTCATCACCTTCACTCCGCTATAGTTTTGCATCGCCTTTATATACTCCTCCACCGTTTTCTTCATCATATACTGTGAGACATTCAAACCAAGAAAAGTTCCTATTCCAGATATGTCTTTTACTGGAGCATAATATGCCAACATTAGATTTGAGAAAAAATTGAAGAGCTGAGGCAGCAATTTCTGTATCGGCATCTCCTTTGGATTTTCGTAAAAATATTTTATTATCTGATTTGCTTTAAAAATATTATGATTGACGATAGCAGCCCGAAGTTCAAATACGTTAAAGTCCTTGCTAACACCAATCTGTTGCTCGACAATTTCTGGAGTTATTCTTTTAACATTTTCAGAAAGTGCAATTAACAATTTATCAAGTTCGCCAGTGAGTCTGTTCAAATCAGAGCCGACAGAGTCGGCAACAATCTGAGCAGCCTTTGGCTCGATTGTGAATTGCCGTTTTTGTATATAAGAATTTATAAATGGCACAAGTTGATAGTCATACAATTTTTTGCTTTCGAAAAGTACCCCCGCCTTATCAACAAGGAGCATAAGTTTCTTCCTCTTGTCAAGTCTGGCATTTTTATGACACATCACAAGTATGGTCGATTTCATTGGTTTTTGAAGATAGAAATCCAGAGCCTCCATATTTTTAATATTCTGAGCCTCCTTCACAATCACCACCTGATATTCGGCCATCATCGGATATCGTTTGGCATAATCTACCACTTGGGCAACAGTAACATCTGAACCGAACACAACCGTCTGATTAAAATCTCTTTCTTCGGGTGTGAGCACATTTTTAGCTATGTAGTCAGATAACTGATCAATATAATAAGACTCCTCACCTATTAAATAATATATAGGTGCGAATTGGCGTGCGCGAAGATCCTTCATCACGCTATCATAAGTAACTGGATTCTTTTCTGCCATCTTATTTCTTTTTGCTAAAAAACGACGGATTGTATTTGTTTTTTATTACCTTTGCTTCGTTTCAGACTGCAAATTTAATAAAATGAATCGATTAAACCTACCTGAATACGATATAAAAATAGCCGAGAGGAACGGAAAGAATGTTATTTTCGACATTTTACGCCGAAAATACGTGGCATTAACTCCTGAAGAATGGGTAAGACAACATTTCGTTCACTTCATAATAGAGAAGAAAGGTTACCCTCAAGCATTGCTTGCGAATGAAGTGGAATTGAAAATTGGGAACAAGTCACTCAGATGTGACAGTGTGCTATATGACCGCAGCATGCGACCAAGAATGATTATTGAGTATAAAGCCCCTACTATTGAGTTGCAACAGAAAGTATTCAATCAGATTTCGATATATAACCTGATGTTAAAAGTAGATTATCTGATAGTAAGCAACGGCATACAACATTATTGTTGCAAGATGGATTACAAGAATCATAATTATGTCTTTCTTGAAGAAATACCAGATTACGAATTTATTCAACAATAAAGACTGTCGAAATTCGACAGCCTTTATTATTAATATAAGGTAGTGATAAATATTAACTCATTTCAGAAAATTCAGGTACGTCATTGACAGGAGCGTCATCCTTTTTAACTGCCTTTTTACGAATGGCACGTTTTTTCTTAGTCTTGTCCTCAACTGGCTTATCAGCTTTAACACCTGCAAGTTCCGGATCAATCATGATACGTCCACAATATTCGCATACGATAATCTTTTTACGCATCTTTATATCAAGTTGACGCTGTGGTGGAATTTTATTGAAACAACCGCCACAAGCATCACGCTGTACATATACAATACCCAGTCCATTGCGTGAGTTTTTACGTATACGCTTGAATGACGTGAGTAAGCGTGACTCAATTTTAGTTTCAAGTTCTTTAGCCTTTTCTTTCAATTTCTCCTCTTCAGCACGAGTCTCCTCCATAATCTCATCAAGTTCACTCTTCTTTACCTCCAAGTCAGCACGACGATCCATTATATCATCCTGATTGCGTTTCAATTCCTCTTTTTTCTCATCGATTTTGATTGCACCCTCTTTGATTTTCTTGTTACACAATTCGATTTCAAGAGTCTGAAACTCAATTTCCTTACTGAGAGTATCATACTCGCGGTTATTCTTGACTTCGTCGAGTTGTTTCTTGTATCTTTCGACACTCATCTGAGCCTGATCGATATCACGTTTTTTCTGCGTTACAGCATACTCAAACTCGTCTATCTCATTTTGTATCTTCTCGATACGTATAGATAGACCGGCGATATCATCCTCGAGGTCCTGAACCTCCAAAGGTAACTCACCACGCAAAGCTCTCTTATCGTCAATTGCAGACAGAGTAGTCTGCAACTGATAAAGAGTTTTTAATTTTTCTTCAACTGATAAATCTGTTGGATCTTTTTTTGTTGCCATATTTATTTACAAATATTTAATGGGGTTTGTATTCGTCTCTGTCATATATAAAGACAATAAAGGAAACGCATCCCGCAAGATTGAATATAATATTTCATTAGTAAATTGTTCTGTCTGGTAATGTCCCAGAACAGCAATTTGTATTTCCTGTTCATGACCGAAAAACTCGTGATAATGCATTTCACCTGTAATAAAAGCATCGGCACCGGCACTAATGGCATTATCCAGAAGGAATGATCCGGCCCCACCACAGAGAGCCACCTTACTTATCTTTCGATGAAGCAATTCATTGCACTGGGCACATTCCACACCGAACACCGTCTTAATACGTTCAATAAAGTCAGTAGAATTCATTTCCGTTGGCAACACACCGATAATTCCACTTCCGGATGTGACATTTTCTATAATCTTCTCGTCAAAGAATCTGACGTCTTTTAGACCTATTTTCTCAGCCATCTTAAAGTTGACGCCACCTTGTGCATTATCCAGATTGGTATGCATTGAAACTACGGTCACGTGATTCTCAACTGCTTTCATTACTGTACGTTGAACATAATTGACATCCGAAAGTTTCTTAAGTGCATGAAACAACAGTGGATGATGGGACACAACAAGGTTGCAGCCCTTCCCTATGGCCTCGTCGACTATACTTTCAGTAACGTCCAGACACAATAATGCCCCTGATACTTCCGTCTCTGTTAATCCAACCTGCAGACCGGCATTATCAAATCCTTCCTGCAGAGGCAGAGGCGCGAATCGTTCAAGGGCGTCAATCACTTCCTTTATTTTCACGCTTTCCAGCTTTAAAAAATTCTTCAGATGCGTTCTAGCAGACGCTAACACACACTATGTATGCAAAGGTAATAAAGAATAGGCAGATACACAATGTTTTAAGAGATAATTAATCTTTCTTAACCCAAAGGTGGCATCAATACGGCCAGTCGTTTAAGTTACGCTCAGCCTCAACTTTGTTTTCTATACTATCCGGCAGCTGCGGGAAAAAGTCGATTCCTGTAATACGTTCCACCTCATCTACGCTGTTGACATAAGAAGATAGAGGATGATTACATCTAGTGTTTTTAAATATAAATCCGATAGCCTTGGGAGTTCCTCGCATACAGAGCACAACTTTGAAAAAGGCCTCAGGCACCACCACTCTATTACTCCCGATAGTCTTGTGCTTCTGATGATATAATATAGGCCCACAGACAATATAAATATCCCTAAATTCCTTAGCCCACTTGCGACAAGCTTTCTCAGATTCAGCCCAATCGCCACGATTGAGATTGCCCTGCTGTGGACAGATATTTGTAAATAGGAACGACTGCATCAGAGCGTCAGCGTCCCATTTATTATCTCCGGCAGGGCACATGTGCCCACGATCAAAACCCGAGTTATAGTAATCCCAATTCACGGCACGTTTGCCTTCTGGAACATCAGCATCTTCCTGAAACTTGATACCAAAACGTTTGTATGGCCCGAAACAGTGATTAAAAGTCAGATGCCATGCCACCCAATTAGGAATTTTATTATCCGAATTATACGAAGTGATATAACCACGGCGGACGAGAATTTCTTCACTGCAATTTTTCATTGGAGCAGGAATTTCAATGTTAGCAGATGTCTGAACCACCTGAACGTTAGAACTATATTTGGGTTCCTTATCCTTTACAGCTGATACAGATACAGCAGCCAAAAGAGCCACTGCGGACAGCGAAATCCATTTAAGGACACTACTCATACTTCTCATAATCTCTGATAATTTGGTTGTAAAGATAGCATGAACAGAGGATATTACAAAATATATGACAGAGATTTTTTATATTTTATATTTATTGATACTTGTGTCTTATTCTCGAATAGTTAATTGAGACCGAATCAACACTTAGAAGATTTGAAAAATATCGAGAACATTACAAGTTCGGAGATCTCTATATAGCGGCCTGACTGGCGCGCCTCTCAATAAATAAAAAAACATCCGTCACTCCATCATGAGCATATAAACGACTGAAATACGACAAGATTATATGATATAATAACGCTGATGACCGTCATCGTCCTGCATGCAACCGTCAGAAAGCTAGATTTTCGAGGGCAGGAACAATGTGGAGCACCATCGTCCGCATAGCGGATTCACTTGTAAAGCTAGCTTTCCCCCCTATTCCCTGATGGGTAGAATTTCTGATGATGTCATTACTGCGACTATTATTCATGAAATAAGAAAATGAGAGTATAGAATGTGGTGACGGACGTATGACAGATGATGACGGTACAGATGAGATGAACAGCTCATAATTATCTAGAAAACAGGACATATGACATAGTGAATATAAAATATAAAACAATGAAAGACAATAAAAACAATCTGAAATATAGAGAAAATCTAGTATTCCATCTAAACGCATAATAGTTTCTTTATCTAATAATTTAGTTCTTTCTATTTAATGCGAAAGACAAGAGTGTTTTCTCCATTGGAGAATTTATGAGATATATTGTCATAATAATAGGTAAAAAATAACTTTACTTGATTCTCTGTATCTCCCTCCTCTATGACATTTTTATTAGAGGCTGTTAGATAACTGAAATTTAGATTCAAATTTCCGTTATCATTTGTCAGTGTCACATTGATTTTATTATAACACTGTCCATAACAGATTTTCAAGATGTCTATTACATAACGGACTGTTATTTCTATCAGTTCAGCTATCCTTTCATCATTAACTATCCACAGTATCTGACTGCATATATTTCTTGCATGATAATCTATCATATAACATTTCTCCATAATTGCTCTTTTTCTAAGACAAATTACAATACTATAAAAGTTTCTGTTACTTTCAAAGTAACGGAAAAACATTTTATTACAATGAAAATCAAGACGTTTCATTTCTGTAAGTGCATCCACAAGTACAATCAATTATAGGATTTATATAACTAAAAAACAAAAAAAACTAGACATACACAAAGTCAGCATTTGTATTGATGTTAAACAATATAAATGAACCTTGGGTTGTGGATATAGAGATATTTCCGTATCCTGTAGATAATTATACCCTTTTCTCAAACTTTAGTACATTTTTATGTTAATTTTTAAAAAATAATACTATTGTGTCTTAGAAGATATTGTATCTTTGCAATAAATAGTGGTAACCGTTACTTTGAAAGTAACAGAAAAATATCATTGTAATTTTACCTTACATTTTCGGCATACAGACAGGCTTTTCTGTTAACTTTTGCCAGTTCAACAGCATTAAATGATGACAGATAGATTTGGGTTGTACGAATAGACTTATGACCAAGCAACTCACTGATCATCTCGATAGAGGCTCCTGTATTCTTCGCTGTCGTCGCCCATGAATGCCGAAGCGTGTAGGAAGATATACGACTCCGAATGCCAAGCCTGTGTCCCAAAAGGCTAAGTCGGGAATTGAATCCCCGTAACGCCGACTGATACTCGGTATAGCCCGAGAAGGTTTTCTGCATATTTTTGCCACTCAGAATACCAAACACATAGGCGTTTTTATCCTTTTTCTGACAATGGGAAATATGCTGCAAATAATGCATCGTATCGATAACCGGCTGTAAAATCTTAACACATACCTTCACACCTGTCTTTATACGACGGTATACCAATACTCCGTCAATGATATCTGAGTCACGGACATGGGCCAGATCTACAAAAGGCATGCCGCACAGCTGGTACAGGAGACGGGCAGTACACTGAGTTGTGCGTAGAACATCAGTGCCGGGGTCTTTGTACAGCAAAGCATGCAATTCATTGCGGGGCAATGATTTTTTGTGGGTAGTGTCAACACCCGTGTACACGTCATGAAACAGACGGATGACATAAATGGCATGACCAGCATCAACCCCCTTGTTGTATATGCTGCGGAGCATTCGCATATAAGTTGATACTGTGTTGGAGCACTTGTGCCTGTCAAGCAGCCATTGCTCATAGTGTCGTAGTTTCTCACGACTGAAATCGCGGAACTGTACGGTCGGATTATTCAGATACTCGGTATAAGAACGCAAAGCGTTAACATACAAGTGTGCCGTGGAATAACGACCCTCTTTTTCTAGTTTTAGAATGCACTCACGGGCATATTCAGTAAACGTAATTCGTTTCATCGGTAACTTAATTTTAGGAAATGAACACAAAGTTAGGTAATTCTCTCCAAATAAGTGCCTTTTCATCACTTTCAAAATCGAATTTTGCTCAATCTAATACCTTTCACGTCACCTTTTCTGTAAAAGCAGATCGAAGACGTATAAGTTGCCGATAATAACAGGACTAACCATGGTCTCACTACATAAAAAAAAGCCGCAAGTCTGAATGACCTGCAGCCTCTTATCTCTGAGTATAAATTTCTTCTAAAAAATGAACATTACTTGTTCAAACCGCGGTTTGTAATAGTAGCGTTCAACAGTGCCAGATATTTACTGTACTGTTTGTCGTTAAGAATGTAATGCATGTACTTCAAATCCTTGTTGATAGCTGCATTTACGAGACCTTGACGGTCGTCAGCATGTGCTGTAGCGGCGTTCATCATCTCTGCGCAGAAAGTCTTGTGTACATCACCTACGGTTTCCATCTGATCTATTGTCAGTCCGAGGCAGTTACCTAACTTACGAATGTTTACAGACATGTCGTAATTTTCTACAGTGTTTACATTCTCATCCTTTGCAAATGTTGCAGTCATGCTGAGCACTGCTACAACGATCAAAAACAATCTTTTCATAATCCTTAATTTTTTCTTTTTACCTTGAGCCCCTTCTTTGTCCTCACGAACATCCGTGACTCCTTAATCTTGTTTGTTATCTCTGTTTTGTCCTTTTGACGATGCAAAGATAGTGTGTTTTTTATGTTATCGAACATGTTTTTGGGTATTGTTATCGCACACAGCTATTTTCTTGACCTATATCAAATAAACACGGTATTTTAAGTAATGTAACAAAAATGAATTAAACGACATTGATACGATTTTTTTTTTGTAATTTTGCAACCCAATATAATTATTTAAATATAAAGATGGAGAATACCCCAAACAAGTACATTGCCGTAGCTTACGAGCTGTACACCGTTAACGACGGAAAGAGTGAATTAGTGGAGAAGGCACCTGAAAAAGAACCTTTTCAGTTTCTTAGCGGCTTCGGCACTACCATAGAGGCTTTCGAAAATAATATAGTCGACCTAGAGGAAGGTGCAGAATTTGACTTCACTCTCACAAAAGACGAAGCGTACGGCGACTACTATGATGAGAGAGTACTGGATATAGAGAAAAGTATATTCACAATAAACGGCCATTTCGACAGCGAAAATATCTATGTAGGTGCTATCGTACCTCTGCAGAATGCGGACGGTAACAGATTTCCCGGCAAAGTGCTGGAGATAACAGAAGACCACGTAAAGATGGATCTCAATGCACCATTGGCGGGCAAAGATATCAACTTCAAAGGAAGTGTCGTTACATCAAGAGAGGCAACAAACGATGAGATTCAGGCAATGGTTAATCGCATGAGCGGTGAAGGTTGCGAATGTGGATGCGACGACTGCGAAGGCGGATGCGGCGATCATCATGATGAAGATTGCGGATGCGGGCACTGCCACTAAACATAACAAGGATTTAAAGTGATGAGAAATACTTTTGGAAACATATTCACACTGACGACATTCGGCGAAAGCCATGGTGAAGGTATAGGGGGAGTCATAGACGGATTTCCTGCTGGCATCACCGTCGATATGGAATTCGTGCAGAACGAACTAAACCGACGCCGACCAGGACAGAGCAAGATTACGACAGACCGACAGGAGGGCGACAAAGTGGAATTTCTCAGCGGTATCTTCGAAGGAAAATCGACAGGATGCCCTATCGGATTTCTAGTGAGAAACACCAACCAGCACTCGAACGACTATGATAATATGCGTGATCTGTTCCGTCCATCGCATGCCGATTTCACTTACTATGAGAAATACGGCATACGCGACCATCGTGGCGGAGGACGTTCCTCAGCACGAGAAACCATCAGCAGATGCATAGGAGGTGCTCTGGCAAAACTCGCTCTGCGACAGATTGGTGTGAATATCCAGGCATATACCTCGCAGGTAGGTAACATCGCTTTGGAACGAGACTACCATCAGTATGACTTATCTCAAATAGAAAATAACATAGTACGCTGCCCCGACAGCAAAAAGGCTGCCGAGATGGAAGAGCTTATCAGCAGAGTAAAAGCAGAAGGCGATACCATCGGTGGCGTCATTACGTGCATCATCAAGGGATGTCCCAAAGGACTGGGTGAACCGGCTTTCGGAAAATTACACGCAGCACTGGGTGGCGCAATGCTGACAATCAATGCAGTGAAAGGCTTCGAATACGGTGAAGGATTCAATGGAGTGTGCCAGAGAGGCAGCGAACAGAACGATAAAATCGTAAATAACGACGGAAATATTACCACTACAACGAATCATAGCGGAGGCATTCAAGGGGGAATAAGCAACGGGCAGGACATCTACTTCCGTGTGGTTTTCAAACCTGTGGCAACTCTGCTGATGGAACAACAGACGGTGGACAAGGAGGGCACTCCCACTGTTATCAAGGCTCGCGGACGACATGACCCGTGCGTACTGCCAAGAGCAGTGCCTGTGGTGGAAGCGATGGCTGCAATGACAATCCTTGATTATTATCTTATAGGAAGAACGGCAAAAATGTAAAAAACAAACACAAAAAAATGAATTAATCATCATTTGTTTGGCTATCTGATGTTTTTTTTAATTTTGCATACTGTAAACATACGGGATTTGTGAAAATCCAACTAGTTTAGTTAAGTCTAGTTTAGTTTTTATATTTATTAAGAGTGGTGCCCTGGAGGGGGAAAACACCACCCTTAATTATTTTATACGTAAGACAGTCATATAAATTAACTGATTTCCTGAAAAAAAATCAAAATAGGATAATTAATAAAACAAATAGAGCATTTCCTCGTTTTATAACCATACATTTGCACTAACTTTTAAAAATTATAAAACAGAGAAATTGGAAATGATATTCAGAAGAAACATACTGATATTAGGAATGACTGTATTGATTTTCTGGCCGACAGAAATCTTTGCACAAATGAAAGCAGACACCACTCGAAATCTTAGATATAATGATAGTATCAGTAATATTGCTATACTACATAAATACAGATATTCTAAATCGGAACTTATTAACGCTGAGATTATATCATTTCCTGTTATGATCGGGGCTCTATTTGTGGAGAGAGACAAGGATGAATTCAGCAATCTGCGTAGAGATTATATGCCATCTTTCCAAACAAAGATAGATAACTTTTCACAATATCTGCCTGCAGCGGTAATGCTGGGAATGAAACTAGGGGGTGTAGAAGGACAAAGTTCCTGGAGTAGGATGCTTACTGCCGACGCATTTTCTGTAGCAATTATGACATCAGTAGTCAATACGCTGAAGTACACCGTAAAAAGCAAACGCCCTGACGGAACAGCAAATAACTCATTTCCATCAGGGCATACGGCTACGGCATTTATGACAGCTACTATGCTGACTAACGAATATGGCTGGCGCAGTCCGCTCATCAGCATCGGAGCATATACGTCTGCTACGCTGACCGGATTATTCAGAATGGCAAACAACAGACACTGGTTAAGCGACGTGCTCTTCGGGGCCGGGATCGGTGTGCTGTCGACACAGACAGGTTACTTTCTCACCGACCTTATATACAAGGACAAGGGACTCAACAAACGTTCTTTTACGGAAAATAAGATATCAAGGGATGACAACCCGTCTTTCTTAGGCATATACATGGGTTATGATTACCCCCTCGGCAGGTATAAAGCGTCTGTTAACAAACCAATGCAATACATCAGCGGTAGCGTGGCAGGAATGGAGGGAGCTTATTTCTTATCTGAACACATCGGTATCGGTGGGCGTCTCACCGCCCTCAATATCTGCTATGATGAAACTAAGGTGAACGAATCAATCGACAATCTGGCGATGATGGGTGGATTATACTTTTCGTTTCCATTCAACAAGAACTGGTCTGTGAGCAGTAAACTAATTACCGGATGGTGTTTTTATACCTCTACAAACTTCGACGGAATAAAATATAAAGCATCTAACGGAATATGTACAGGTACTGGGATTTCACTTACTTATCGTCTCAATAGAAATTATAGCATGCACCTATTTTGCGACTATAATATTTATGCACCATACAAACCTTTCTTCTATGAATATATGCATCATATATCCCTAGGAGGCTCTACTTCTATATCTTTTTGATCATAAGATTCACAAATAAAAAAATAAGGCGGCTGTCGTGATTGACAGCTGCCTTAAACAAATAATTATATTTTGTCACTTTACTTTTCCCCCTTATTGACGAATTTCTTTCCATTCTGGATGTAGTATCCATCATGCATAGTTTTAACCTGTATACCATTCAAGTCGTAAACCGGAGCATTGCTCTTATTTACAGAAACATTAGTGATGCCATCGGCACTGCGAACATAAATAATACCTGAGGTCAACAACTTAGACGTGTCCCATACCTGAGTATCCGAAGGAGTGGCAGGAATGATCGTGGTGAAACCTGTTCCGCTTACTGTAGACAAGCCCATACTGTTGAAAAGAGTGAAACCGGTATCGTCAGAGATTGCAGTTTTGATACTATCCATATCCAGACTGAGCGTTCCGTCATTGATAGCAAACGCTCCCGTTATTTGTATGCGGCTGTTACCTGTGGAGGTGAGAGGGATATTGACAGTTCCTTGATTGATGACACAACCTCCTTTGAGCTTGAGAACATTGCTTGTGGCAATAATCGTGTCACCGGCTTGAAGAGTACCTCCCTCGGCGACGGTGACTCTGCCGATTATTGTGCCCTTGCCCGAAAGTGTCGCTCCACTATTGACAGAATATGCCCCTGCACCGGAATTTGTACCGTTGACAATGAGATTGCCGCTATTAACTGTTGTCGTGCCACTATACACATTATTACCAGTAAGTCTCCACGAGCCAGTACCTTGTTTTACAATGGATGTTACACCGTAATGACCACTAGTAACACAAGCATTGTCGATGATACCGTTGAAAGTCTCATTTGTGTTAGCACCTCCGACACACCAAGTCATCTTTGTTCCGTCAGTTTTCTTACTTGAACAACTCAGATAAGTGCCTGCATCTCCGCTCAAACCTCCTAAGTAGAGAGTTCCTGTGGTCTCCCAATAGACAATGCTTACATTACCTTTCGTGTAAACCACACCGTTAGGGATACCGTTACTATTGTCGAGGAGTAGCTGACTGCTTGAACCGACGCCATTGGCAATAAGCGTTCCATAGAACCCATCCCAATTACCACTGATATATTCGCGGACATAATTAACCTTATCTTCGAGTGTGCCATATCCTGTCACTGTGCTGTTAATATAACAATTGCGATAGAAAGAGACTGTCGATTTAGCATCTGCAGCTACTTCTATTGGGAAGAGATAGGTGCAATAATTATCATTAGCGTCTTTTGTACTTAGAGTACCACCTGCAAGAACCAGCTTCGGAGATATATTGGAACCGCTTCCTAGATACACTTTCTTATCGGTAATACTATTCAGATAATTCAGGTATAACATACCTCCCTTGAGAATTGTATTACCGTCATATTGAAAGAAGTTGGGGGATGAAGGCGAAAGAGTACCGTTGCCTGAAAGGATAAAGTTGCCTGAGCCCTCAATAGCACCAGACATAGCCATCGTCACAGAATTAGCTATATTCAACTGCGAACTGTTATAGATTTTTGCGGAACGGTTTGTTGATGTTGCCGCACCGGTATAGTTCCATGTACCTCCGTCCATAATCCAGTTTTGTGAAAACTCGTCGGAAGCACCAAGACTACTACTTACACCACCGTTCTTCAGTGTCGAGAAATTGATGACACCATCGTGCATGACGGTAGGACCCTTATAGGCATTGTCCGCATTCAGCGTAAGAGTACCCTTGCCTGTCTTATTTATCGAGCAGATACCTGCTATCACACCCGAGCCATCGAACGTCACATCAGAATCTCCACTGACAACAATTGTAGTTGGTCTGACAGAATCAACGATGTTAACAGCCAATGCCACAGTGGCAGGAAATAGAACCTTTAAATTGTCGGTAAAAATGCCTGAGCCGCCATTCCAGCAAACTGAGGTATGATCCCAATCACTGCCTGAGACACTCCACATAAAATCAGGCGTGTAATTATCACAGTCTACCATCGGCACATAGGTGGGCTGTGTCTTAGCCGTCAGTTCGGTAGAATAATCTGAGAAGGTATCACCCTTATATGCATGCAGTCTGAATTTATATGTAGTACCGGCAACCAGATTTTTAACAGTATATGATTCACTGTTGGAGTTTATCTTTGCCACCTCCTGATAAGTGCCGTCTACAAGCTGTTCAAGAGAAAATCCCTCTTCACCTTCAGTAAAGTCGTACCAGCCAAGTTTCAAAGAGGAGTCTGTAGACTCCGAGAGCGAGAACAATACCGGTCGGCGCAGATATAATGTACGATTGGCACTGCTGAGACTATTAATATAATTTTCAATATTGGCATATCCGTTTGAAGATATCGTCATGGCATCATTCTTTGCGGGGTTGGTGCCGTTGGCAGTCTCCCAGGCATCTGGCATGCCGTCATTATCTGTATCAGTGGGCTTCGTAAATGATTTCACACCCCATGATGTGGGGACTCCTACAGGAGTCTGACCTTCATTAGAGAGAATTGCTCCCTCGGTACCGAAAGATTTCACTTCATGCACCATATAGAAGTCAGCCATATCACGGTAAGGCAAACTGGCACCAACTGTGGGCAACAGAGAATCTATGAGCTGAGTGGCCTTGTATACAGGCAGCTCTGGATATTTGAAAGGTGTCGTGGCAAAGGTAGGACCACCGGAATACTCGCTATGCGGAATCTCATAAGGATTGAATATACCGTCTTTATCCCTATCCTGCCAGTTGTCCTCAGCATAGACATGGAAATCACTATTACCGCTGGTGATAGCGTTACCACCACCTGCAGGGCCGTTGATAAAGAGGTTGTTGGTAGTATTCACATACGAAGTGCCTTCCGAATCGCCTCCCATCAGGTAACAACCGCTACTCCAATCATAAACGATATTATTTACATATTGGTTAATGCCCTTTATCTTATTATTTCGTGTACTGTTATCGCAATACAGGTTGCGATAGAGAGTGACAGAGTCTGTCTGGATAAGACCTCCTGCAGAATGGGTCAGCAATCCCTGACCGATGATACAGTTGGACAAGGTGAAATTATAAAAGTCGCCCTTCCCATCGGGATTGAGAGAGAACGTCTCATCAAGTCCCCACGAGAAAGAGCAATGGTCAAACATCATATTTGTACCATTAGCAGCTCCCGCGCAATCCTTCCCGGAATCGCCATTTTTCCCCATCCGGAAACGCATGTAACGACAGATGATATTGCTGGCACCCGAGAAAGATACACCATTACCATAGACAATAATACCCTCTCCTGGAGCTGTCTGTCCCGCCACATACAGATTGCTTGAAAAAACCATACGGCTAGAGATATTGATAACACCGGAAACATCGAACACGATAATACGATTGGATGAACTAACAGCATCACGGAGCGAACCTGTACCATTGTCATTCAGATTTGTCACATGATAGACGGAGCCATAACGGCCTCCTGCTGCAAAACGCCCCCATCCCACAGCTCCGGGAAAAGCCAACTGTTTTGCACCAACTTCAGACACACCTGCTAACAATAGCATGCCTACAAACAATGCATGATATAATTTCATAATATTTTTATATGGTTAATAATAGATATGGCGCAAAGTTACGCCCAAAATAAGCCATCCTACATTGTTTTTTGATTTTTAATTTGTGGATTTTGGGTTAACGTTTTAATTTACATACTTACCTTATCATTTTGATATATGTTGACGTGTATCGGCCGTACGGACGATATAAATACCGTGAGGAAGAACTGAAACATCGAAATGACCAACAGTTGATTTTGATACGAAATTAGAGCATCCGTAACCTGAGAGCCACGTATTATTACTTGATGTAATTTTACTTCCTGTAAATGAGATGTTTTTAAGATGAAAATAAGGCATTATGATTCTTAGAGAGTTGTGAACTATCTGTTTTTCGGCCCATGAAGATATGCACAAAAATGTTATCGAAAAATGCTAAAATTCCATTTATGTGTGATGGATCTTTTGATAGTCAGAAAGTATTAGCTATATTTGCAGAGTAAAGAATATTTCATTATGAGCAATTTCAGACTTCAAGTGTTCTGCAGTGTCGCAAAGAACCTGAGCTATACTAAAGCAGCTCAGGAACTGGATATCACGCAACCTGCCATAACAAAACATATACACGAACTGGAAACACAGTACAAAGTGCGTCTATTTGAGAGAATGGGTAATAAGATAACCCTCACTCATGCAGGAGAAGTGTTTCTAAACCACTGCATAGACATCCTGCACGGGTATTCACGCCTTGACTTCGATATGAATATACTCCACGGCGGTTATAGCGGCAATCTCCGTATTGGTGGCAGTACTACCATTGCCCAATACGTACTGCCAACGATTCTGGCAAAGTTCACGTCTAAATTCCCCGACATTAAAATATCTCTTGTAAGCGGAAATTCTGATGAGATAGAAAAGGAACTCCTCAACCATCATATCGACTTGGGACTAATTGAAGGGGATAAACGCCTGTCAAACCTTAAATATACTCATTTCATGGATGATGAACTAGTGGCCATAACATCCACCAGGTCACATTATGCCCACCTTGACGAGATATCGAAAGAGGAGTTGCCCACCGTCCCTCTCGTTTTGCGCGAAAACGGTTCCGGAACATTGAGCGTGTTAAATACCGCTCTGGAGAAAATCGGATTAAAGACTTCACTCCTCAATGTGCTTATGCAATTAGGCAGTTCTGAGAGTATAAAACTATTTCTTGAGAATGCCGATGCTGTCTCTATCATATCATTCCGCTGTGTGACCAGGGAACTGATAGGTGGAATATTGAAAGTCATCGAACTGCCTGAACTTGAGATGAAGAGAGAATTCTGCTTCATGCAACTGCAAGGCGACGAGGAGGGTCTCCCGTCGCTGTTTATGCAGTTTGCCATCCACGAGAATAACGTCTAGACTATTAATTTCACCAGCCAGTAACCTCCCACCACAAGCCATATATACAATAGTGACGCCAGATAAAACGGTTTGGCTCCTGCTTGTTTAAATTTCTCTATACTGGTATCCGTACCAAGTGCCGTCATTGCCATTGTCAGAAGAAACGTATCCAACCCGTTGATTCCGGCAATACACTCCTTCAGACCTTCCTTTGGTATGAAACTGCACTCACCCAATACCGAGTTAAGAATGATGATACCGATAAAACCGAAAGCAAACCAAGGGATGGTAATTTTCCCCCTACCCGTCTTTTGAGGATTATGCTTTGCCCGCAGACGTGAGAGCACAATACTCATGACCACCAGCACTGGAGCCAGCAACATCACTCGAATCATCTTTGTGATTGTGGCCTGGTCGGCAATATGGAGTGCACCACTGGCATCCATCGCATTACCTGCTCCAACCACATGTGCCACCTCATGAAGAGTAGAACCGGTATAGATTGCCATCTGTTCGGGAGAGAGATTAACGATACCGCTGCGGTAAATGATAGGATAAAGAAACATCGACAGCGTACCGAAGATAACGACCGTTGATACTGCCACAGCTGTCTTGTGAGCCTCACACTTCACCACAGGCTCTGCCCCTAGCACAGCTGCCGCACCACAGATGGCGCTACCCGTGGATGTCATCAGCGCTGTATCAGAATCCATCTTCAATATCTTACCCAGTAATACCCCCAATCCGATGGTACCACAGATGATGATCACATCCACCATAAAAGCAGAAAGACCGACGTCGAACACCTGCTGGAGCGTCAGTCTGAACCCATAAAGCACGATACCCGTTCTCAATATCTGTTTTGTACAGAACTTGATTCCAGGAACCCAAGTGTCGGGTATAAAATTACGCAGACTGTTAGCATACAACATACCCAATATGATTCCAACAATGAGTGGACTCAGCGACATATTTTTCACCCATTCAAATTCTGCGATATAGCATGCAGACAATGAAAACAGCGCTATCAGAAGTATACCATGAAGCACATTTCCTCTTTTCTCACTAATTCTAATCTTATTCATTACTTTTATCTATAATATTTTTTCGTTTCCGGTTGCAAAAGTACTATAAATAAAGGTATCAGGCAAATCATATTTTTGTATGACTTATAACAAAAAGTTATAATAAGGTAGAATTCTTGATTTCTTTTATATCGGTACAAACAGCATCGATACCGCCATCAGCTATGCGACTCCACACATCACCCAACATCACAGCACCGCCAAACGACAATCTTTCCAGCAGTGGTATACATTCAAATGTCACTCCACCCAAAGCCATGACCTTGCTGTCGATGATACCATCGGCAGAAGCCCGGTGAAGAGAATCTTCTGAGAAGGCTGACAGATAACCGGCCTTAGATATACTATCGAATATCGGACTGAGAAACATATAATCCACAATATGCTTGCGTTCCGTCACATCAGCGAAGGAATGGCATGAACAGCTCACCGTTCCGCCAAAACCTGAAGGAATCAGACTATTTCTGGAATTGAGGTGTATGCCGCCCAACATATATTTATCATGCAATTCAAAATAATCATGCACTACCACTCTACCTCTATACACCTCGGGTATCTGCATGATGATACGTTCATAATCATCCCTTTGTCCATAAGGCTTACGCAGATGCACCCTGTCGACACCGGCATCTAACAGACAGCAGATGGCAGAAGCCTCTCCCGACATGATGTCGGGAGAGGTGATGATAATCAGTTTCATCGTCTTTACTTCTTCAGTCGGTCGATAATCAAGTCGGCAACTCTTTTCCCGGACATCAGCATACCTCCGAAAATAGGTCCCATGCGTGGTGTTCCGGATACTGCAGAAGCAGCCATTCCGCAGACATAGAGTCCGGAGTATATCTCCTTTGTGCCTTTCACCACCTCATCTTCACCTTCGATCACATCAAGCGAGCGTTCACCGATCACCTTACCGGTGGATGTCTGCAGTTCGATGCCGTTTTTACGTGCCACGGTCTTACACATCTCGCTATCATGACCTGTGCCGTCTATCACAAACTTAGCCATGATATTAAGCGGGTCTACATGCAACCCCTCCCTTAATACGGGTGTCCAGTTTACCACCACGCCGCTTACCACGTTATTTTTAAACACCACATCCTCAACGGAATAACAGTTGAATACCGTAGCTCCCTCATGAACAGCATGATACAGCAGCGCCGATGTGCTCTCTACCGAGTCCATCACATATAAGTCGTCTTCATAATGTGTATACTTGATCTTGAAATCCTCAACAATGTCAAGAGCTTCTTTCTGTACTACAATCTGGTTGAACATCATGGCACCACCCCACATACCACCGCCTGGCGATAGTTTGCGATCAAACAGGGAAACTTTCAGACCGGCCTTACTCAGATAATAAGCGGCAACGATACCCGACGGACCACCTCCTACGATGGCAACATCTAAATCCAGATTATTCTGTAACTTGTCGAAATAGGTACTTATAATACCTTTGGAAACTTGTGTCTCAATCATTTTCTTTTTTATTTTTAGTGAGTTAAACAATTATCTTCTTTCAGTGAATGACTAATCCTCATGGCACAGAAGTTGGGACCACACATGGTACAGTATTTTCCACCCACAGGATTTGCCGTCTTATAGTATTCAAGAGCTCGTTCCGGGTCGAGGGACAGGTTGAACTGATCTTTCCATCTGAAATCATACCGTGCCTTGCTGAGGGCATTGTCGCGTATGCACGCACCCGGATATCCTTTGGCAATATCGGCAGCATGAGCTGCAATCTTGTAAGCAATGACACCGTTGCGCACATCTTCCATATCAGGTAGGGCAAGATGTTCTTTCGGAGTGACATAACATAGCATCGCCGTACCCAGCCAGCCTATCTGTGCAGCCCCGATAGCACTCGTTATGTGGTCATAACCCGGAGCGATGTCGGTGACCAGCGGACCTAATGTATAGAATGGAGCCTCATGACACTTATCTAGTTGCCGCTCCATATTTTCACCTATCTTCTGCATCGGTACATGTCCGGGGCCTTCAATAAAGGCCTGTACATTCTTTTGCCATGCGTGCTCCACCAGTTCGCCCATCGTATCGAGTTCGGCAAACTGTGCCCTATCGTTGGCATCGTAGATACACCCAGGCCGTAATCCGTCACCCAACGATACTGCCACATCATACTGAGCCAGAATGTCGCATATATCGTCAAAGTGTTCATAAAGAAAACTCTCGCGGTTATGAACCATGCACCATTTTGAGATGATACTGCCTCCACGGCTCACCATCCCTGTAAGCCGCTCGTTGGCGTAATGTACATTCTTCAGCCTGATGCCGCAATGTATGGTGAAATAGTCCACACCCTGCTCGCACTGTTCGATGAGCGTATCGCGGAATATCTCCCAGGTCAGTTTCTCAGCCTCGCCGTCAACCTTCTCCATTGCCTGATACATCGGCACAGTACCTACAGGGACAGGGCAGTTTCGTAAGATCCACTCACGCGTCTCGTGTATATGATCGCCGGTAGAGAGGTCCATCAGCGTATCACCGCCCCATTTACAGCTCCATACAGCCTTCTCCACCTCCTCGTCGATGCCCGATGACATCGAGGAATTTCCTATATTGGTATTTATCTTCACCATGAAGTTGCGGCCGATAATCATCGGTTCTGCCTCAGGATGGTTGATATTGGCTGGTATGACAGCACGGCCTCTGGCCACCTCGCTACGCACAAACTCGGGAGTGATATGGGTCTCTATACCCATCGTCTCACAATTCATATTCTCGCGTATCGCCACATACTCCATTTCGGGAGTTATCACACCTTTTTTAGCCCAATACATCTGAGTCTTTCCACCTTCAATATTGTATTGCCGCTGCCATGTATCCCGCAGTCTAGGAAGTCCCTTACGTAAGTCTATCTCCACGTTGGCATCGCTGTACGATCCGCTCGTATCATAAATATATACCGGAGCATTCTCTTTCATCACCTCCTTGCCGTCTTCAAGTACAATTGTCGGTGTCAAGGTAACTTTTCTCATTCCAACCTTCAGATATGGATAAATATTTCCTCTTATATACACCTTCTCTGACGAAGGATATGTGATCTTTATTTTTTCTTTCATTATCTATATATTATTTATTATGTCTATCATACGCATCATCTCTTTGGCTGGTTTACAGGAATTCAGCATGGCTCCGCTCACGGCGATGCCATCTACACCGGCTTCCATGATATCCGGAATATCCTGGTATGTTATGCCACCGATGGCGAAAATGGGGATATTCATGTTTTTCATTCGCATACCTCTTATGATATGATGGTAACCGTCGATACCAAGTACCGGCGAGAGATTCTTTTTGGTCGTCGTAAACCTGAACGGTCCACAACCCACATAGTCGGCACCGGCACCATAGAGAGACTCGACGTCGGCAAGTGTGTTGGCCGTTCCTCCGATTATATAATCACTGCTCAATATATGGCGTGCCTCTGCGACAGGCATATCATTTTTACCAAGATGCACGCCATCGGCATGTAACTCTCTCACGAGTTCAACATGATCATCGATGACAAACACGGCTCCGTAAGTCACACACATCGGTTTGATTACGCCTGCCACCTCCATTATTTCCTGTGTGGAAGCACCCTTCATTCTCAGTTGAATCCATCGGCAACCACCTTCTAACGCCATTTTCACACCGTCGGCATAAGAATACCGCGCCGTCCGATGGGTGATAAATTGCAATTTATTCATCTATTTGTTCTTTTAAGATTAGAGGTAAAGGTGCAAAGAAATGATTTAGAGGACCGTGCCCGTCACCTATATGCACATCCTTGCCGGCCTTTAGGGCTTCGGTGATATAGTGTTTTGCTCCAGACACCGCCTCCGGCAGTTGCAAACCTCTTGCCAGTAATGCTGTTATAGCCGACGAAAAGGTGCATCCTGTACCATGATTATTTGTTGAAGGCACAGTAACATCTGAGAATACATATTCCCAGACAACCCTTTCACCGTCGAACATGAAGAGCCAATCATTCTTCGTGTCACCCTCGATATGACCGCCTGTGATAAGCACATTGCGGCATCCCGTCTTTGCAATCCTGCATGCTGCTGCACGCGCATCTTCCATAGAGTTAATTTCTATCCCCGACAACTGTTCTGCCTCAAGAGTATTGGGTGTCAGCAGATATGTCATTGGCAAAAGTTTACTACAGAAGGTGCCGACCGCATCTTGTCTCATTAGTCGGGTACCGCTACTCGATATCATAACAGGATCCACCACGATATATTTGTCGCGGTATTTACGCAGTGTATCAGCAATTGCCGATACAGTCTCCCCTCTATCCATCATTCCGATTTTCACCGCCTGCGGACGAATATCATCCATGACGGCATTTATCTGATCTGTGATTACGGCTGAGTCAATTGGGTACACCTGTTTTACCCCTTTTGTGTTCTGTACGGTGATTGCCGTTATCACCGATGAGGCATAAACACCTAATGCGGACATGGTTTTTATGTCAGCCTGTATGCCGGCACCACCGCTACAGTCAGATCCTGCGATTGTTAAAGCTGTAATATAAAACATACTCCACTTAATAAATTAATTAAGAGGGGCTACTACATCAATATATATACATGGATATGCGAAAAGCGAACTCACTGAATTTTGAGTTCTCTCCCTACGGCAGTACTAACTGCATCAGGTTCCACGGGTATAATCTCAGCCGGCATCATGCCAGCACCCCTCTCCGGATAACATCCGAATAATTTTCGGATGCAAAAATAAGAAATATTATTGGAATGTGCAAGTTTATCTGTTAAAAGTCTTTTTTATCGTTCATTTTTGTAGTCATCTCTTCGGCTATTTTATTTTTATATTCAGTTGCTGTCATGCCTGTTATGATTTTGAATATCTTCGACAGTCTCTCAGGACTGGAGAAACCTACCTTATAAGTAATATCCTTGATAGCGAGACCTTTGTCACTCTCTATCAGTCTTTTTACCTCATCCACCTTGAATCTGTTGATCCAGATGTTGAAGTTCATCTTTTTCACACTATTCAGATACCACGACAACTGACGCGGCACAATACCTATTTCATTGGCAACGCTCACAATACTGATGTCATCACGCAGATACGGTTTCCTTTTATCTCTCTCCCAGGCCGAAATAAGACTGATCAAATTATCTTCATCGCGTTTCTCTTCGATGGGGAGTGAATCTTCTAAAGAATCTTCTTCCCCCATTTTAACCAAAGCCATGCTTTTATACTGTTCCACAAGGGCCGTCTCACTGTAAATAGTCTCAGAGTTGATGATGCAGACCACACAGAAGGTATAAACAATGTTATTTGCAATCATAAAACAAAAATCATAGACGGGACTATCTGTCAAGGTATCTACTGCAGCAAAACCGAAAAATATAATAAACGCATAGACAATATAAAACAATTTATTACCATTGAGCACCTTCTCACCCGAATAAATGCCATTGAGTTCTTTTCTGAAGTTAATACTACTTTTTATAAAGCAATAAAAACAGTAGCTCATCACCAATCCGATGATGACGTTCAATGTGATTCGAAGATACGCCGATATGGGTGTCGAGAGATACTTGACGTAATTGTCAATGCTTAACGCATCTTTTCCATACTGTGACAGATAGACAGACACATGGAAAACAAAAATCAAAAGTACGGGGATGGAAATGATGGATATTATTTTCTTATTAATTGCGTATGAGTGCATCAGTCTCAACAGTACCAAAGACTCCAGGATAACCTGCCAATAAAAGATAAACGGCACAATAAAATCATTGAGATAGAACATGTTAGTTCCATAAATGAAGCAAGCAATAGACATGATGTCAATAAAAAAATCCAGAAAAGCCTCATAAGCCTGGAATCTTTTAATCTGCCTGAATGAACCATTCGACAAAGGACAATGGACACTTAAAAGCAATATGCCCAAAGTTAAGCATACGGTAGCACTAATAGTATAAATAATCAGCGTTGGTAATCCCATAAAATCTAGTCAAGTTATATGGGATGCAAATTTAATAAAAAAAAACGATTTCAAACTTGATAGACAGAATATAATGATAAAAACATAAAAAACCCCAATGCAATGAAGCATTAGGGCGTTCCACTATTGATTAATAGTAACGATTGATATAATAGCTAGTAATAGTTTTATTTTGGAAGGTTGAAAGCCTTAGTCAGATCAGTCATCTGCTGCTGTGACATTCCTTCAGGTTCAAAACCCATGTTCTTACAATTAATATATATCATAGCACTCTTCACCAGAGTGTCCACCATATCAAAAGCCTCCATGATATCAGGACCGATTGCAAAGACTCCGTGTTTCTCCCACATCACCACGTCATAATCATCAAGTTCCTTGATAGTGGCATTTGCCAAGTCTATACTGCTTGGCATCTCGTAAGGTATAATTCCAAGACCACGCGGACAGAATGCTTTTGTCTCAGGTATCATGCTCCACAGTAGATTTGTCAGTACATCCTTACCCAGGAACTTACGTATATGACTCATTGCTACCAGTTCGATAGGATGTGTGTGCAGAGACGCTTTATAAGGAGAGCCCTTTTCAATCAGATGGTTATGAACATCAAGATGTGAAGGAAGTTCGCTTGTCGGTTGTACAGGATTATCTGCAATAATTTCATAAGACGCGCAGTCATCAAGTATACGAATGAAAGAAACGTTATCCATCGGCCAGCGTGCCAGATCACGCATACGTTTGTTCGTACCTTTGCAGAAGAAATAGCATCCTTTCAGATGTGGCAATGTCATACCGATCTCCTTAATTCCATTTATTGCAGGCATCTTGCGTATTTCATCATCCACATATTCGGTGATATTTATTGTAATATTACCACCATTGCGCTCCGCCCATCCTTTTTGCCAGAGATAACCGGCCACTTCGGCCACTTTCATCACCTCTTTTTCCAAAGTTGGACGTCCTTCTAATATACTTTTCATGATTTCCTTTAAAATTTTGCACAAAAGTACTACATATATAATTGGCACACCATTGTTTTTTGATTTTTATTCTGAAAGTTTTGAGAATGGTGAAATTTAACAATGAAAAATAAAAAATGTAGAATTGGTTGATGTTTTTGCACTTATTTTTATATCTTTGCACGCATAAAAAAGTAAAAGGTTTGGAATTAAGAAAGATAACAAACGATACGGTTAAGATTGCGTTGCCCATGTTGCTGGGCGGAGCGATACTCTACTGGATGTATCATGGTTTCGACTTCAAGCAGATAGAGCATGTCTTACTGCATGAGATGAACTGGACATGGATGATTCTGTCATTCCCTTTCGGGATCATGGCTCAGGTACTCCGAGGATGGAGGTGGAAGCAGACACTTGCTCCAATAGGTGAAAAACCGAGGACTAACACATGCGTCAACTCCATATTCCTGTCTTACGCTTCCAGTCTTATCATTCCACGCATAGGGGAGTTTGCCCGCTGCGCCGCACTCAAGCGATATGACGGGATCTCATTTTCCAAAGCTCTCGGTACTGTTGTAACAGAGAGGGTTATCGACTCTCTGCTGGTACTTATCATCACTGGCACTACCCTATTAATGCAGTTGGGAGTATTCTCCACATTCTTCTACGAGACGGGGACGAGTATGGATGACATACTATCAAAATTCTCCACCACAGGATATGTAGTAACGATAATATGCGCTCTGGCAACCATTTTCCTTGTATATATTATGATTAAGAAGATGTCTATATATAATAAGGTAAAAGACACCATCACCGGTCTATGGATGGGTATCATCTCTCTCAAGAACGTCAAGAACATTCCCCTGTTCCTCTTTTACTCCCTAGCTATCTGGGGAAGTTACTTCCTACATTATTACCTCACATTCTTCTGTTTCGGATTTACATCTCATCTGGGAATCATGTGCGCGATGGTGACATTCGCAGTAGGAAGCATTGCTGTAATAGTACCAACACCTAACGGTGCCGGCCCATGGCACTTTGCTGTAAAGACGATGCTCGTACTCTATGGGGTATCTGATTCCAACGCCTGCATATTCGTACTTATAGTCCACACCGTGCAGACGATGCTGGTTATTCTACTGGGAGTTTACAGTTGGGGGGCATTGGCTTTTACAAAACGTAAGACCGCGGTAGCGTAAACTCCACTCAATGGAGACAACACTACCCCGTACATTTATAATTATTAGTTATTATAATACTGAATAATATGGGCGAAATTAAAAATTTGAATCCACAATGCATCTGGAAGAACTTCGATGCACTAACACAAGTTCCACGTCCTTCTGGTCACCTGGAACGTGTTCAACAATTTCTTCTCGACTTTGCCAAAAACATAGGCGTGGAAGCTTTCAAAGATGATGCCGAAAACATCATCATGCGCAAACCGGCCACAACGGGTATGGAGGGATGCAAGACCGTAACACTACAGGCTCACATGGATATGGTGCCACAGAAGGTTAAAGACAGCACACACAACTTCCTTACCGACCCGATAGAAACATATATCGACGGCGACTGGGTTAAGGCCAAAGGTACGACCCTCGGCTCTGACGACGGTATGGGTGTGGCAGCCATCATGGCTGTCATGGAGGCTACTGACTTGAAACATGGTCCTATCGAAGCTCTTATCACTGCCGACGAAGAGACAAGCATGGTAGGCACCAACAATCTTAAGGAGGGTATCTTGAAAGGAGATATCATGCTCAACCTCGACACTGAGGTAGAAGGAGAAATGATCATCGGTAGTGCTGGCGGTATCGATATCACGGCCGAACTGGAATACAAGAATGCAGAAACCGACAAGGACGATATCGCCGTCAAGGTGTCGCTGAAAGGACTGCGCGGGGGTCACTCCGGACTGGAAATCAACGAAGGTCGTGCTAACGCCAACAAGCTAATGGTTAGATTCGTACGTGAAGCCATTGCCAGCTATGAAGCAAGACTGATTTCATGGGACGGTGGCAACATGCGTAATGCTATTCCATTCGAATGCGAGGTAGTAATGGCAATACCACGCGACAGAGAGGAACCACTGTCTGTTCTCGTTGACGAGTGCCAGAAACTGTTCAACGACGAATACAAAGGCATCGAAAAAGATATCGAGATGTGTTTAGAAATTACCGATCTGCCCGACACACAGGTTCCGGAAGAGATTCAGGATAATCTCGTAGATGCCATCTTCGCCTGCCATAACGGTGTAATACGTAACATACCTACCATTCCAAGCATCGTAGAGACATCATCCAACCTTGCAATCATCAATATCGGCAGCGACAAGGCTTGTATCCAGATTCTGGCCCGCAGCTCGAGCGACAGCATGAAGGAATATATCTCCACCACGCTTCAGAGTTGCTTCAATATGGCAGGAATGCGCGTCACGCTGGGCGGAGAATATGGCGGATGGGATCCTAACACTGACGGGGAAACAATCAAACTGATGGAGAAGATATACAAAGAACTCTTCAGTGTCAACCCTACAGTGCAGGTAGTACACGCAGGACTCGAGTGTAGCGTAATCCTATCTAAATACCCCAACCTCGACATCGTGTCATTTGGCCCTACATTGTGCTCTCCTCACACAGCCAGTGAAAGAGTATTTGTACCGTCAATCGATAAATTCTGGAAACTGCTTACCACAACATTGGAGCAAATCCCCGAAAAATAAGAAATAAATGACGTTTCGCCAGACAAAAAGACTTTTTTTGCTTGGCGAAACACTTTTTTTTCGTACTTTTGCAATCTGAAATCAAGATTATTAACAAATAACATGGACGACTATCACGCGGAAAATATGAATTTATAGGACGGAGAGTTTGCTTAGATGAGCTTATTCCCTGCCCCATCAACATATTCGGAGAATTAGCTTATGAAAACATTCTGGAATACAAATCACTGCTTGAAAAGTATAGACGAGTGGGTGCCCAACTGCTGGGTACAGGTCACATGCCCCACAGAAGAAGACCAAGAGCTTCTTCAGGATCATTATAAAATACCCGATTATTTTCTTTCCGACATCAGCGACACCGACGAACGTGCCCGCTATGAGTATGACGACGGATGGATGCTTATCATCCTTCGTATCCCTTACGTAAAGGAAATACGCTCACGTACTCCTTACACGACCGTGCCGCTGGGTATCATCCATAAAGGTGATATTACTATTACCGTCTGCTACTACGAAACCAATATGATGATTGACTTCGTCAGCTACCACCAGAAAAGAGGTGAGGGATTTACCGACTCCGTAGATATGATTTTCCGTATCTTCCTATCATCGGCAGTATGGTATCTGAAACGTCTGAAGCAGATCAATGAACTGATAGAGAAATCAAAACGCAACCTCGACAGAGGGGTGAACAATGAGTCACTGATCGGCCTGAGCCGCCTGCAAGACTCTCTCACCTACTTCATCACGTCAATACGTGGCAACGAAAACCTACTTACCAAACTGAAGTTTAAACTACAGGTCGACGAAGTGGATGCTGATCTCATCGAGGATGTCAATATTGAGATGAGTCAGGCGCGTGAAACCACCAACATCTATTCCAACATTCTCGAATCGACAATGGACACTTACTCAAGCATCATCAACAATAATATGAATACTATTATGCGTACTCTCACCTCAGTATCCATCATTCTGATGTTCCCCACACTCATAGCCAGTCTATTCGGTATGAACCTTCAAAATGGTATGGAAACATCTAAGTGGGGATTTATTATCGCTATGATTATTTCTGTGTTTATTTCAGCACTATCTTGGTGGATTTTCCGTCATAAGAGACTGATTTAAATCATTAAATTAAAAAAAAACCTTTAAAATTAGGTAATTTCAAATATTTTCAGTAAGTTTGCAATTCAATAAATGTATGGAAAACCTAACGTTATGATTATGCGGTAACAGAAAATACACTTTTCTACCGAGTAAGAAACGTCAATGCAATGCAATCATATAACTAAAAAGTGAAATGATGGACTCTCAAGAAATGGCACTCGAAAACGGTGCAACGCAAGAAGAAAAAAAAGTAGAAGAACTGGAGAAAACAGTAGAAACGACTGAAACTGCTGATACAGAAGTGGCTTCTCAAGTAGAAATTGTTACAGACGCAGAGCCTGTAACTGAAGAACCGTCTATCTTAAAAGAATATAAGACCAAAGACGAAGTGCTTGACCGCATAAGGGAAATAGCAAGAGATGTTGATTATCCACAGAAAGATGAGATCGACTATCTGAAATCGACATTCTACAAACTCCACATTGCCGAAAAAGACGCAAACTACAAGAACTACATCGATAGCGGTGGTGATCCCGAAAAATATGTCATGGAACCAGATGAAGACGAGGATGTTTTTAAGGCAGAAATGGCTATCATCAAAGATAAACGTTCCAGAATATTCAAGGAACAGGAGTCTGAGAAAGAAAAAAATCTGAAAAAGAAACTAGACATCATTGAGAAAGTCAAGGCCATGGCCACCACTCCCGAAGATGCAAACAAATCATACAACGAATTCAAAAAACTACAGCAGGACTGGAAGGATATAAAATCTGTACCGGCCGAGAAAGCTAACGAACTCTGGAAGAACTACCAGCTGTACGTGGAGCAATTCTATGATCTGCTAAAACTCAATAGTGAAGCACGCGAGTACGACTTCCGCAAGAATCTTGAGATTAAGACCCATCTGTGCGAAACGGCTGAGAAACTGGCTGAGGAATCCGATGTCATAAGCGCGTTCCACCAATTACAAAAGTTGCATCAGGAATACCGCGAGACAGGACCTGTATCAAAGGAACTGCGCGAAGAGGTATGGAACAGGTTCAAGGTTGCTTCCACCACTATTAACAAGTGTCACCAGCAACATTTCGAGGAGATGCGTTCCAAAGAGGAAGAGAATCTCGAGAAGAAGACCGCACTCTGCGAGAAAGTAGAGGCTATAGCTGCCGAAGAGAACAAAGGCTCATCCGACTGGGAGAAGCACACCAAGGATATCATCGATATACAGACCGAATGGAAGACCATCGGTTTCGCACCTCAGAAGATGAACGTTAAGATTTTCGAACGTTTCCGCGCGGCATGTGACGAATTCTTTGGAAAGAAAGCTGAATACTTTAAACAGCTGAAAGAGAAATTCAACGAAAACACAGAGAAGAAGAAAATGCTCTGTGAACAGGCTGAAACTCTTAAGGACAGCACTGAATGGAAAGCAACAGCAGACAAGCTCATGCAACTCCAGAAAGAATGGAAGGCCATCGGAGTCGTACCTAAGAAATTAGGCGATGCCCTTTGGAAACAGTTCCTCGGTGCATGCAACCATTTCTTTGAGGCCCGTAACGCAGCAAATGCGGGACAGCACAACGAGGAACATGACAACCTCGCTAAGAAACATGCCATCATCGAGAAGTTGCAGAACATCGGTATCGAAGCAGGCAAGGACACTCAGGAGATTGTACAGAATCTCACGGATGAGTACAATGCTATAGGTCACGTACCATTCAAAGAGAAAGATAATGTTTATAATGAATATCACGAGGTACTCGACAAGCTTTATAAAGAGCTAAATATCTCTGTTGCCAAACGTAAACTCAACAATTTCAGGAACAACCTGAAAAATGCTATTCAAGATGGTGGAAATGCCCTTAACGGAGAACGTGCAAGACTGATGCGCCAATATGAGGCGATCAAGCAAGAGGTGCAGACCTACGAGAACAACCTCGGTTTTCTCAATTCTTCGAGCAAGAAGGGCAACAGCCTTATCGATGAGATGAACCACAAAGTACAGAAGTTGAAAGATGACTTGGAACTGGTAAAACAGAAGATCAAGGCTATTGATGAAGAATACAAACAAGACTAAAATCGACATCAATCGAACATAAATAAAAATCCCCACGAAGAATTTCGTGGGGATTTTTGGGTCATGCGATAAAGTCCGTGTATAGATCTTAGCGATTATTCATGGTACCGAATAGCAGTGAAACGACACACCCTCATTTTATTTGCCTAATTCTTAATCACAGTGGCTCTTATTATTCTGACATTATTTATAGGTCTGTCATTTTTATCAGTCATCACAAGGCGTATCTTATCCACAACATCCATACCTTCGATGACCTCTCCAAACACGGTATATTGCCCGTCAAGTGAGGGTGATCCTCCTGTGTTCTCATAATCTTCTGCCATCTCGGTATTGATCTGCACCTGACCGTCGGTTTCTTTATCAAGCTTGGCTTGAACAGTACTCAGTTCACTCGCCCTATACTTACGACCCCACACGATGTAAAACTGACTCGAACAGGAAGATCGCGCCGGATTAGAATCATCACCCTCTCTGGCCATACCTAAGACACCACGCTTGTGATAATGAGAAGGTACGGTAAACTCAGCAGGAATGAGATAATTCGGACTACTGTCACCAAGAAGTACTCCCTTAGGCGCATGCTTGCTAACGGGATCGCCTGCCTGAATCACCCAGTCCTTGATTACACGATGAAAAAGCAGACTATCATAAAATCCAGACTTGACTAACTTGAGAAAATTGTCACGATGAAGGGGTGTCTCGTTGTATAACTCCAGACGTATGTTACCCAGAGACGTCTCAAAAAGTACCTGAGGTCTGTTTTCCTCCTTCTTAGAAGCCATCGGTAATGCAATGAATAATGACAGAAATAATAATAGAATCTTCATTTTCGAATATTTTTTATGCAAATATAAAACTTTCAATGCAACTTAAACAATAATTCACAACTTTTTTATCACGTTCATGCACTATTTTGGGGAGTTGAAACACGATTCAGCCTCATTCATACATTTTCGAGCAAAAGAGGGGTTGCAGGGTTGAAACAAAACTACTAACTTTGCATCATTGAATATAATAATTTCTACGTAATAATATTTATTTAAGATAGCGAGCGCGCTCAATGCTTTTGGGAAAAAGTAATTTAAATAAAATTTTGCTTTTAGTTTATGTACATATATATCACCCCAAAGAATAATCATATTCATCAGGGAAAGTGATTTCTACACGGCAGCCATTGTCGTGTGGATTTTCTTTCAATCCATAGACAATCTTATTCACATTTCTGCTATTGAGCATCTCGAGAGTCTCACGAATGACACGTGTGCCGGTTCCGGTGCCATAGCTGATGATGTCATCGGCATCAAATCCCCGACCGTTGTCAATCACCATGACATGAGTGGCATTTTCTAAACGGTCAATGGTTATATCGAGCCTTTTCTCACGTTCCAAGCCACGTAGTCCATGTTTAATGGCATTTTCGACGGCAATCTGTATCATCATCGAAGGGATGAGGATTTTATCGATATCCACATTCCGGGCTATATTCATATTGTAGACAAAATCATCGCCCATACCTTTGCTTTGAAGCTCAACGTAACCGTCGATGAAATCCAGTTCCTTAGACAACGGGACACATAGATTTTCAGACTCTTCCAAACCGTTCCGTATGAGTCTTACAAGTCGCTGTATATCGGTTGATTCTTTGCCATGCTGGCGGTTATACATTTCATAACTGAGCACATTGAAGACAAAATGAGGAGAGACACGGTTACGCAGTTCTTCCATCCGGAGTTTCATGACACGCTCCTTTTCCATCTTTAACTGATTCATTCTCCTGCGGTGATTATAAGTCGAAAGTGTGAAGAAGACTATTATCAGCATAATGATGACAAACACAGCGATTACGAGATATAACTCAAAAGAACGCAAATGCTCTTGACTCTTGGAAAGTCTCAGCTCGAGTTTCAAGGCCTTAGAATCCTGCTGATACTGGTAAGCCATCTCTGCTGTTGCCAGTCGTTGCACCCCGGTTCTCACCGAGTCGCTGACATGAGTAATTTTCTTTAGATATATCAGAGCATGATGGTCGTCGCCTACGCGTGTAAAATAATCCAGCATATATTTATCACGAATATATTGCTGATCACTCTCAATATTCGTGTACCCACTTTTCTTATCCAAGATTTTCTTTACCTCCTTAAGCTTGTTCTGCTTGAGTAGTATTGCTATATCCTGCGTGTCCAGATAATAAAGAGCAAGTCTATTTTTCGTCTGTACAAAAAAGTCACGACATTTGTGCTGATAAATCCTGGCTGAATCAATATATCCGGCTTTTACGTAAGCGTCGGCAAGATTTAACCAGATGAGGTTTTTATCGAATTTATTGGTTGCAATCGAGTCCAATTGCTGATTCATCATACTGAACACCCGGAGGGTATTCTGGACATCATCCTGATAATAATAGAAATTCCCCAAGGTGTTATAATAAAAGAACTTCTGTCGACCACGCATGTAAGGTAACAATTTCTCGCCCTGCTTCAGATATTTCCCAGCCTCAGCAAAGTTTCTCAGTCCAATATAAGTTTTTGCCAGACCGTCGTTGGCCTGAATCTTAATATCCATATTATTAAGAGAGTCGGAAAGGAAGAGGGCCCGACGCAGACATGCCGCCCCCTTTGCGAAATCAGAATTTGCTATATAGCCGTCAGAAAGCAATGTAAGAGTTATCGCCTGACGCTCCACAGACCCTTTTTTAAGACACTCCATCGCCATTTTATAATAATAAATGGACGAGATGGCATCAATATTCACAGCCTTCATATTTCCGATTATCGTGAAATAACGGGCTTTTACATCATTAAATTTTGCTGACGAATTTGATTTGCTGATATATGTCTTTATGATAGCAAGCAAGGAATCAGTGCCTCGAGTATCACTTCGCCACATTTTCGACAGAGCCAGCGACGTCATAAAATAATAATAGTCATCGCTATCTTTTGACAGGCTCATGCCCATTGCTGATAATCTTTCTCTTTTCTCAAAATCGGACGACGGAAGATTGTCAACACGAGTTTTTAAAGAATCGACAAATGTTTTTTTCGGAGGTGTCTTTCTTGTATGACCACATCCGAGAAGCATGAGAAGCAGAACAATGGCCAAGAGACTGATAATTTTACGCATCACGATGAACTATAGATTTGTGAAGCTGTTACGCAACTCGTTAAGTTTTGCATTGCTGATCATGATATCGTCTACGTTATCCAAAGGTGGCTGCATGATGCAATGGCCGTCTTTCACCTGAGCCAGTTTATGTTTATTGATGATGTGAGGCTTCCCCACCTGAAAAAATGCATTGGAATATGACAATATCTTATCCGACTTAGTGGTACGCCGCAACACGTAAGACTTACCATCACAGAGCACAGACGTCCAGCACCTACGGGACTCGTCATAAGAAAAGTATGAAATGTCATCTATCTGCACCACAACCATATCACCGATGACCGAATTAAGGATAATGGATTCGTTATTATCGGCAACGGTTTCGTCGTTAGACTCTGAAAGGACCCTGCTCACCACCTTTGAAGCTTCCTGGGGATCGAGAGGTTTCAAAAGAAAATCGAAAGCTTTCTCGCGCAAGGCATCTATCATGTACTTGTTGTAAGCTGTATAAAACACGACATGACAATCTGACTTGAGTAACCCTTTGGCAGAGCGGAAAAATTCGAATCCTGTGCAGTCAGGCATCTCCACATCGAGAAATATGAGATCAGGATTGGTTTTTACAATAAGCTTTCGGCCTTCAGCTCCGTCATAAGCATTACCTGAAAAGAGTAGTCTGGAATATCGGGACACCTCTTTCTTGAGTTGTTCGGTGGCAATATGATCATCGTCGATGATGATCGTGGTTAAGATTTTTTCCATCCTGTTCGCAAAAAAAATAATCTCCGTAGTAATATTAATCTAACACGCCACAAAAATACAAAATTTTAATGATAAAACGAAAATATTTGATAATAATTCAGTTAAAATTATATTTCTTTTCCCTCATTCGTTCTGAAATGCATTTTTATACTCACCAATTTCTTATCTATTTAAAAAAGTATAAAATTATTGATATTATCAAATGAAATACGTATATTTGTACCGTATTATTTTTTTACTCATTTTATTATTCTCAATTATGAAAAAGAACATTTTAGTATTAACAGGTAGCTTTCGAAAAAACGGAAATAGTGATTTGATGGCTGAAGCATTTATCAAAGGTGCTCAGGAAGCTGGACATGATGTCACTAAAGTTGAGACAGCATTTAAGTCATTCAATGTATGCAAGGCGTGCAAGCAGTGTTATTCAAACGGGAAGGCTTGTCCGTTTGATGATGCATTCAGTGAATTGGCTCCAAACATACTCAACGCAGACGTAATCGTTATCTCAACACCACTCTACTGGTTTACATTCCCTTCTCAACTTAAGGCTGCCCTAGACAAATTTTACTCTTTTATGGTGGGGGAAAAGAGTATCAAGATGAAAGAGAGTCTGCTTTTGGTTTGCGGTGAAGGTGAAGACAAGAGTACTTTCAAGGGACTGATAAAAAGCTACGACATGATGGCAGATTACTGTGGATGGACCAATAAAGGTTCAATCATAGCAGCTGGAGTAGGCGATAAAGGTGAGATATTAAAGACAGACCTTTTGGACAAAATTGAAAAAACAGGACACTATATATAATAATAAATTGGATGTTTTCAGCAAAGAAATGGAGAACTGCGAATCTCTCACACAATTCTCCATTTTATATAAAAACAAACAATTTACGTTGAATTATTTTTCCTTTTCTTTCCAAACTCCGGATCTATCTTGATTAATGCAGCGACGATAAAGGTGGCAACACAACTAATCATTACGATGATAAAGAAGGAACGGTAACCCACATGCTCCTGCAGTTGGCCGGCAAAAAATCCCGGAATCATTAGAGACAGATACATCAGCCCTGTACAAATGGCATAATGAGCTGTACGGTGCTCTCCCATGCTAAAATAGAGCATATAGAGCGTGCAAGCCGTAAAGCCGAAACCATAACCAAAATGTTCGAAGAATACACATAAATTAATGATAAGGAAATTGGATGGCAAAGCATAACTCATATATACATAAACGATATCAGGTATGGTTATTGCACATACCATGGGCCAAAGCCACTTTTTCAAGCCTCCGAGACTGGCCATCAAGCCTCCGAGTATTCCACCGAGTAACAGACCGATAATACCCACGGTACCCTGTACAAATCCAAATTCCTGAGTGGACAAGCCTAACCCTCCATTATGAACGGGATCGATAAAGAACAAGGGTTCAATCTTGGTTAGCAGACCCTCAGGCATACGGTAGAATAACATAAAGAGAATGGCAACAAGCATATTCTTCTTCGTGAAAAATTCTTTGAACGTAATCCAAAAATCAAGAAAAAGTCTCTTGAAATTTACATTTGCTCTCTCCTTATCATCCTTGGCTACAGGCATAAAGATGCTATGATAGAGCCAGATGGCGATAAACAAGCCGGCTGTCATATAAAACACGAGACTCCACGAATAAGCTATCTTACGCGTAAATACCTCCAGATTTCCGGCCACCATCACCAATATACCCTGTCCGAAAATCAGCGCTATACGGTAACATGTATTTCTTACGCCCGTAAACATCGCCTGCCTGTGACTGTCAAGCTCGAGCATGTAATATCCGTCGGCAGCAATATCATGAGTAGCACTACTAAAAGCCATGAGCATAAATATGGCCAACGTACACTGGAGCCAATAGTCGGTAGGTATGGTAAATGCTACTCCGCCCAATGATGCACCAATTAAAAGTTCCATCGACAGCACCCACCAGCGTTTTGTCTTGATGTTATCAATAAACGGACTCCAAAAGGGTTTTATCACCCACGGCAAATTCAACCAGCTGGTATAGAATGTAACGTCTGCATTCGACAAACCAAGGCGTTTGTACATCACTACCAATAATATCGACACTGCCGCCATAGGCAGACCCTCGGCAAAATAGAGCGAAGGGATCCATACCCACGGATTGTGAATATTCTTACTCATGATTTATATATCTTCTTAATCTCTGCACCACGATAATAATGAAGCAGAATCTGGTTATAACTATATCCCTTTTCACCCATCACCGCAGCACCTATCTGACAGAGTCCCACTCCGTGTCCCCAGCCTGCACCTACGATGGTGAAGGATGACGGTACACCGTCCCCAGTCTCACCTTTATCCACCACGAAAGCACTGCTAAACAGATGGGTAGTGCTTAGCGTACGGCGAATCTCCAGTTCCTTACCTATTATAAATGATTTTTTAGTACCCACAATCTTCAGTCGGCAGATACGTCCACTCTTACCACGCTGTAACGGAACAAGATCAAGGATAGCCCCAAAGTCATCCTTCGTCTTCTCGTTGATGAGCTGTGACAGTTCCTGCTGAGTGTAATCCACCTTCCAGCGGTAGAAATCGATTGTCTCCTGGTCATAATCATTCAGCACCTGTGATAGGATCTTCTTATCTGTAGTATTACAGAACGAGTCGGGTGAAGTGCGTATCCATTTCTCAGCCTCAACTTCACTGGTAAGATCGGGAAGATATCTGAGGCTCTTATCATCGACCGATTCGACATTGTCGCGCACGGCTGTCAGGTAAGGCTGTGGCTTATCCTCCCAGCAATATTGAAACTCCTCGCTGATACCACCGCAACATTTTGCGAAACGGGCATCACATATATCGTTACCCGACATCAGAATCTGTCCGCAAGTACTCTGTACTGCTTCCACCACCGACTGGTTATTAGCCTTTGTTATTCCCTGATATCGCTGACAGTGGTCATCGGCACATACATCGAATATCGTATGGTCCTCACGGTCGTACCAGCGTACCAGTTCGTCCTCCTTTCTGATGAACGAGAAAAATCCATTACCGTTGCCATCTTTCAGATTCTTACGTTTTTCCATCTGGGCAAGCAGCCAGCTACGGCTTATCACCGCAGAAGCCTTCAGGAATTCTATCGATGAAGTGGCTTTCATCTCGCTCGAGATGACACTGATCAGATAATCTTCCACAGACAACTGATTGATGGCTGCGAGTTTGTCAGCCTCGACAACGAGTCTCAGAGTACCTCGGAATACCTGGGTCTCTTTCCTCTCCCAATGAAAATCGATACCGATAGTCACATCGAAGAGAGAGAACGAAGCTTCAGGCGATTGAGGCATGAATGCCAGTTCACGGTACTGATTACCGTTCCACAAGATTCCCCCTCCGCTAAACTCCACCACCTGATCGCCGGTGATTGTCTCGCCCTTGGCTGTATAAGGAGCATTGAGTGAGAAATGTATCTTCTGTCCACTTACTATACCCACAGACACCTCCGGTTCTTTCATACATGCCTGACGTCGCTGACGATCTTGTACAAGTTCGTTCTCATTCTCCTTTATTTTCTTAACAATCAGTGCCAGTTCCTCTTTGGTCACACTCACCTCATTCAGTATGCCTATAGCAAGTTCAGATGTAAGCCTGTCGAAATCTTCACGTCGTGGCGTAATCATCATTCCCGACATATCAAGTGCTCCCGGGCTGATAAGCAACTGACTTGCATCGGTTGCTGAATAACATTCAGGACGATGTTTACGACGCGGGAAGACTACAGATATATAGGAGTCGCCCGAACGCCATGCCACGATGTTCATCATCGGTTCAGTCTCGCCCTCATGTTGAGGCATGGCAACGTATAAACGCTGAAACAACATTTCGTCACTGTCAGACGAAGTACTGCGGATGACGAAAGCAGGACAGATAAAATCGTTGACCAGTGATATGTCTTCATTCTCGTTATAAGATAGGATGGTAGTCATGCTACGGCTTAGCCGCTGCCATTCACGCTGCAAAGGCAAAATACCTGATGAGCCAGCCTGAAAGTGCAGATGATCGGGAGCCGATGCACCGCACAACGGTCCATTATAGAACACCATGAGTTCCGGGAACAGAGTCAGCAGACAGTGTATCTCTGAATAATTCTTACATATAGCTTGCGGCTGATGACGTCGCGAAGGTATTGTAAAGTGGATTGGCAAAATAGGGAACGGATTGACCAGCAACTGATATTTCTCATCGAGGATTTTAGACTGCTGTGCTGCAGGGCGGTTCTTATCGCAGAGGAAACAAGGACGTCTGTTGAGTGTTGACTTATCTATTTTTGCGCTCGTAGAAACGATACGGATAGGATTAAACTGTGCCATGATTGTGGTGTTGCCCACTGTCATCTCTCGCACCTCCGCGTTCTGCAGTTCACGATAATGCAGACGCACATCCTCCCATCTTTCAAGTTGATGATTAAAAAATCTCTGAAGCGAATTATCAACGAGAATATCTACTTTCCCGCTCAGCATCTGCTGACGGGCAGAAATCTCGAGAGTACGCAAACGATCCTTATAGAGATTATTTGCGTTGACCTTCTCTATCGATAAAGAAGCATCCGAATTACCCGACCAGCGACGGCACAGATACAACTCACTATATATTCGTCCAATCCGGTAACGCCGGGAGAACGCCAGCCCCACAGCATAATCCTCACCATAACTTGTGTTAGGCATCTGTAAATGACGCAACAGAGGAGTAAAAAATGCCCTCGGAGCACCCAGTCCATTGATACGCAACGCGTTGTTACAGCCGTTCTCTTCTGTCCATTCCTGATGGTCGATAAGACCTGGAGGAAGTGTATTAAGTTGGAAATCACACATTCTGTAAGCACCGATGATCATAGCCGCATGCTGACGGTGGAAAGCATCCACGATGGTCTGCAACGTTTTGTTTGAACTATAAATATCGTCACTGTCCAACTGTACGGAAAATCGTCCGCAGCTATCATCATGTATTGCTGTGTTCCAGCATCCTCCGATACCCAGATCCTCACGTTCGGGAATGATATGTATAAGTCTGTTTTCTTTTTTAAATCCGCGTAACACACGAGTGGTGCCGTCGGTGGAGTGATTATCCACGACAATCACATTAAATTTGAAGTTCGTTTTCTGCGACAAAGCACTGTTGACAGCATCAGCAATGGTTTTCTCACGATTGCGGACAGGAATGATAACAGAAGCCTCGACAGGGAATACCTGCTCTTTAAAGTCCGGTTCTTTGTAATCCGACACATCCAGAAAAGCACCTATTGACTTGAGATATGCAGTGCATGCCTGCTCCATCTCTATCTGCACATCACGGTTTGCAGGGTTTACATAATCAAACTGTTTCTCACCACTCGCGCGCAGATCGTTTTCATCTTCAGTATAAAGATATTCATTAAGGTGAAAAATCCGTCCGTTTCTACTAAGAAACAGTCTAAAGTCATACCATCCTGCATATTTATATTCCGGCAACGACGGTTGATTGGCATATTTATGCAGGTAGTCGGCTCTAACGAGCACCAACGAGCCGAAATCAAAATCATCACGTACACTCCCTGACTGATAGTCTGTCACAGGATGAGCCACCCTGTTTCCACCTTCAATGGAATAATGATCGCAATACACTAACGACGCATCGAAGTCGAAAGCCACACGCAACAATCTTTCCAGTGCGTAATACCCAATAGTAATCGGTGTGGGTTTTAAACACAGTAGGATATACTCGGTATCGGTTTTTGGGGCTATCTGACAGATTGTCCTAGTGCTCATCAGATGATCAACCACAATAAATGAACAACCTTTCAATCGGGTATGAGCGGCCTTATACTCTTCGGACACCATCAGATGGATATTCTGCACTGTCCTGCTCTCACGCAGTTGATTAATGTTGTTTTCTATGTAGAGACTGTTATCACACGGTATGAAACAGTCGATCTTCTCTCTCATTTGTTATTAATTTGTTATAATTCTTTTATTTATAGCTGCAAATATAACAAAAAATCAGTAACTTTGCTCCTTAAAACGGAAATTTAGATAATGGACAGTCAAAAAAAATCCCTTTTAGGTATGACCTTGTCTGACTTGGAGCAGGTGGTCAGTTCTCTTGGTATGCCGGGTTTTACATCAAAACAGATAGCCAAATGGCTATATGAAAACCATGTAAGATCGATTGACAAGATGACAAATCTGTCGAAGGCCAACCGGGAAAAACTGGCTTCGGATTATTGCATCGGAGACACTCCCCCTGCGGAATGTCAGAAATCAAAAGACGGCACCATCAAATACCTCTTTCCTACCGCCGATGGCAAATTTGTTGAGACGGTATATATACCCGAGAAAGACCGTGCCACGCTGTGTGTCTCGTCACAGGTGGGATGCAAAATGGACTGCCTCTTCTGCCAGACAGGCAAACAGGGATTCGATGGCAATCTGACTGCGACCGACATTCTGAATCAGATTTATTCCCTCCCCGAACGCGATAAACTTACCAACGTGGTTTTTATGGGACAGGGTGAACCGTTCGATAATTTGGACAACGTGCTTGCCTCCATTGACATTCTCACATCCGACTATGGTTATGCATGGAGTCCTAAACGGATCACGGTAAGCAGCGTGGGACTAAAAAAGGGGCTGAAACGGTTCCTCGACGAGAGCGGATGCCACTTGGCTATCAGCATGCATACTCCTATCCCCGAGCAACGGGCTCAGATGATGCCGGCCGAAAAGGCTTATTCTATCACCGAGATTGTGGAGCTTCTGCGTAGCTATGACTTCAGTCACCAGCGGCGGCTTTCTTTTGAATATATCGTGTTTGGAGGAGTCAACGACAGCAGTACTCATGTGCGTGAGATAGCGAAGTTACTCAACGGACTGGAGTGCCGTGTCAACCTTATTCGTTTTCATGAGATACCCGGCGTCGACCTGCACGGTGCGGAGGAGAGTAAAATGGAAAGCATCCGCGACTATCTGACAGCCCACGGCATCTTCACCACTATCCGTGCAAGTCGTGGACAGGATATCTTTGCAGCCTGCGGTCTGTTATCGACAGCATATAAAAACAATAAATAAATATATCTATTTATGGAAGAAAATAAAATTCGCGTGGCAATCACGCACGGAGATATCAACGGCATCGGCTACGAAGTCATTCTTAAGACTTTCGCAGAACCTGCCATCCTTGAATTATGCACCCCTATCATCTACGGTTCACCTAAAGTGGCAACTTATCATCGTAAAGCTCTTGATTTGCCAACCAACTTCAGCATCATCAATAAAGCTGAAGATGCACGCGAGGGAAGAGTCAACATGCTGACCACATTTGACGAGGAGGTGAAAGTGGAACTAGGCACTCCATCCGCGGAAGCAGGAAAAGCAGCCCTCATCGCCCTCGACAGAGCTATGGAGGACTACCAGAAAGGACTGTTCGACGTACTTGTCACAGCACCGATAGACAAAAAGTCTATCCAGAGTGATACCTTCAATTTTTGTGGACATACCGAATATATTCAGGAGAAAGCCGGAAAGGGAATGAAGGCTCTTATGATTCTCTTTAATGAGAAGTTACGTGTAGCCCTTGTCACCACTCATCTCCCGATTAAGGATGTGGCATCACACATCACCAAGGAGGCCATCATAGAGAAAGCTACTATATTTTTTAAAAGCCTGCTTAGGGACTTCAGCATCTCTAACCCCCGTATAGCTGTGCTTGCACTCAATCCACATGCTGGCGACAGTGGAGTCATCGGCAAGGAGGAACAGGAGATTATCACTCCTGCCATCAACGAATTGGCCAATGCCGGAATCCAGTGCTTCGGTCCTTACAGCGCCGACGGATTCTTCGGTAGCGAATCGTATGAAAAATTTGACGGTATACTGGCCATGTATCATGACCAAGGCTTGGCTCCATTCAAGGTACTGGCCATGGACGACGGTGTTAACTTTACTGCCGGCCTGCCGATCGTACGTACATCGCCCGACCATGGAACGGCTTATGATATTGCAGGCAAGGGCGTGGCAAACGAGAATTCATTCCGTCAAGCTATATATGCAGCCATCGACATATTCCGCAACCGCATCACTTACGACGAACCACTTGGCAACCCGCTACAGAAACTTTATCATGAGAAACGCGACGATAGTGACAAAATTCGCTTCACTATGACCAAAGAATAAGAAATGAAAAAGAAATATCAAAACGGTTTTTTTATATTCGGTATTGTTGTATTAATTGTCATGCTCACCCAACTGGATTATCCTGCGGTGTGGGCTAATCTACAACGTGCAGGATATTGGTTTTTTGCCATCTTAGGAATGTGGATTTTCCTGTATATGATCAACACGCTGTCATGGTATCTGATCATCCGCAGCGGCCGTAAAGGTAAGTCGGAGATTGGATTCTGGTGGCTCTATAAACTTTCGATAACCGGTTTTGCCCTCAATTATGCCACACCGGGCGGTCTTATGGGCGGTGTTCCGTATCGTATCATGGCACTCTCCACAAAGGTCGGCACCGAACGTGCCTCATCCTCTGTGATACTTTATACCATGACACATATATTCTCACATTTCTGGTTTTGGTTTTTCTCCATTTTGCTTTATGTTTTCACCATGCCTATGAATCTTTTCATGGGTATTTTGCTGTCCGTCATCATGGCATTCTGTCTTTTGGGATTATGGTTCTTCTCCGTTGGCTATCGAGACGGCATGGCCATGAAGGTTATCAACCTTCTACGTCACTTCCCTGTCATCAAACGATGGGCACAGAAATTTCTTGAGAAGCATGACGAACAGTTGAAGACCATCGACTCACAGATTGCTGCCCTGCACAAGCAAAACCGGTCCACATTCTTCTCTGCCGTCGCACTGGAACTCCTTTCTCGGACAGCCAGCTCACTAGAGGTATATTTCGCACTCTTGGTAATGACCGGCGACGTCAGTTTTCCACAGTGCATACTCATCACAGCATTCACCACACTCTTTGCGAACATGTTATTCTTCATCCCGCTACAAATCGGCGGCCTCGAAGGCGGATACATGATGTCTACTGCCGGCATGTCCATGCCGGTTAACTTCGGTATCTTCATTAGTTTGCTGGTCAGACTGCGCGAATTGATATGGACAGCCATCGGTTTATTGCTCATCAAATTAGATAAAACCCAAAAACGCAGTTAATTTCTGCCAAATTTGCAGATTTTCTCAGAAATATTGTGTAATTTTGTCAGCAAATGAATACGTCGGAACTACAAAAGCTAAAAAACAGATATACCATCGTAGGTAACTGCGATGCCCTCAATCGTGCACTTGATGTCGCTCTTCAAGTGGCTCCGACAGATTTGTCGGTTCTCATAGAAGGCGAAAGCGGTGTTGGTAAGGAGATTATCCCTCGTGTCATCCATGACAACAGCCGCCGCAACCGCGGCAAATATTTTGCAATCAACTGCGGCTCCATCCCTGAAGGTACTATCGACAGTGAACTGTTCGGTCATGAGAAAGGCTCTTTCACAGGAGCCATCGGTGAGAGTGAAGGTTACTTTGGTGCTGCCAACGGCGGGACACTCTTCCTCGACGAGGTAGGAGAACTTCCACTGGCCACTCAGGCCCGGCTGCTTCGTGTGCTCGAGTCAGGTGAATACATCCGCGTCGGTTCGACTGATGTACGCAGGACAGACGTAAGAATCGTGGCTGCATCCAACATCAATTTCACTAAATGTATCAGCGAAGGACGTTTCCGCGAAGATTTGTACTACCGTCTTAACACGATCCCTATCAAGATGCCTTCCCTGCGCGACCGTGGCGAAGATGTCGTCCTTCTTTTCCGCCTATTTGCCATGCAGATAGCAGAGAAACTGCAGATGAACGAACCCATTCGCCTCACCGAAGAGACAAAACCTATCCTGATGAAGTATAAGTGGCCCGGCAACATACGCCAGCTCAAGAACCTCACAGAACAGATGTCGGTGATTAGCAAAGAGAGGATTATCACGCCCGAAGTGCTCGAACAGTTTATCCCTCAATCACCCGAAAGCCACCAACTGGCTACTATTCATTCTGAAGGTGAACGCTCTTTCGAGAACGAACGTGAACTTCTTTACAAGATTTTATTTGAATTGCGGGGAAACGTGAATGACCTTCGCCGCGAAATGACAGATCTTAAGAAGCAACTCCATGACCAACCTATGGCAACAGTACCGATGCAGTCCAACAGCACTGTCACATCACCTCCCGCCCCCACAGCCCTGGCTACTCGGCAGGTATTCATCCAACCACAACATGAGCCCCAACAGCCTGTGGCAGGAGAAGCCGAAGATGCTGTTGCCGAAGAGTATGTTGAACCCGAGAATCTCAACCTCATTGAACTGGGAAGACAGATGCTCGAAAAAGCTCTTGAGCGCAACGGTGGCAACCGAAAGAAAGCTGCATTGGAACTTGGTATCTCGGACAGAACACTTTATCGCCGAATAAAACAATATGGACTCGATTAAATCTTCAAATATCATACGACCGTTTTTCACAATAATGGCGGTCTGCCTGCTCACTGCATGTAGCATATCCTATAAGTTCAATGGTGCCAGCATCGACTACGCCAAGACGAAGACGATACAGATTGCCGATTTCCCCATTCGCTCCAGTTACGTATGGGGACCGATGCAGAGCATCTTTAACAATCAGCTCAAAGACCAATATGCCAACCATACTCACCTTTCACAGGTAAAACGCAATGGAGACATGCAGTTGTCAGGAGAGATCGTAAGTTACGATCAGCACAACAAGAGTGTCACCAGCGAGGGTTATTCCGCACAGACAGAATTGAGCATGACGGTAAACGTCAGGTTTGTCAATAATGCCAACCACAATGAGGACTTCGAAAAACGTTTTTCGGCAACCTCCACCTACGAATCCACACAAGCCCTCAACTCCGTACAAGAGGAACTTGTTACCCAGATGGTGAAAGACATAACCGACCAGATATTCAACGCAACAGTCGCAAACTGGTAAAATAATAATACTAATTCATGGAACTCGATTTAGCAGAACTCATACAGCATCCGGAACGACTTGACAAGAACACACTCTTCGAGTTGCGTTCTCTTTTGGCTGTCTACCCTTATTACCAGACGGCAAGACTGCTCATGCTTCAGAATCTGTACCTGCTCCACGACATCTCGTTCGACGAAGAACTGCGACGTGCCGCTATCTATATTACCGACCGCCGGGTTATATTCAATCTGGTAGAAGCTGCACATTATAAGCATCCTACGGCAACAAAATCACGCAAACAGCCTGACAACGACACAGAAGAAGGCAACCGCACGATCACCTTGATAGATAATTTCCTTCAATCCATTCCCAAAGAAGAAGATGAAGAGAAGGAACCGGAGAAGAAAAGACGTGCCCCCACTCCGGCCGATGCAGCCATTGACTATGTGTCATATCTATTGCAGACGGAAAGTGAAGAAGAGAAAGAATCTTCAGCAAAGACCCCACTAATGAAAGGACAGAATCTGATAGATAATTTCATAGAAAATGATAAAGGAAAAATTCAATTAAAAGAGGTTCCAGAATACTTCCCTCAAGACATTGATAATGAAAACAATGAAGAAAAAGAAGGTGATGAAAGCTTTTTTACAGAGACACTAGCCAAAATTTATATCAAACAAGGAAGATATTCTAAGGCTTTGGAAATTATTCAGCGATTAAGTTTGAATTATCCAAAAAAAAATGCTTACTTTGCAGATCAAATTCGTTTTTTAGAGAAACTGATAATAAATAATAAAAATAAATAAAATAGAAATGTACACATTATTTGTAATTTTAATCGTTGTGGCTTCTGTTCTGATGTGCTTCATTGTACTCATTCAGGAGTCAAAAGGTGGAGGTCTGGCTTCGGGCTTCTCTTCTTCAAACCAAATCATGGGTGTTCGTAAGACTACCGACTTTATTGAAAAGGCAACTTGGGGTCTTGCCATCCTGATGGTCGTTTTAAGTATAGCGTCTTCTTACGTTGCTCCTACAGCTTCATCCACTGAGTCTGTCATCGAGAAGGCAGCTACAGAGCAGAGCACAACTAACCCTAACAACCTTCCTGGCTTCGGTGCCAGCAAGACTAAGCAGGCTGCTCCTACTCAGAGTGGTGCTAAGGGTGGTGCTCAGCAAAGTGCCCCTGTTGCCCCTGCTGCAACACCAATTCAACCAGCAAAATAATAAAAAAGTAAGGGATTTATTTGGAAATATCAAATAAATCTCTTACCTTTGCATCCGCTTTCGATAAGGAAGCAACATGGTGGGAGTAGTTCAGTTGGTTAGAGCGTCAGATTGTGGTTCTGAATGTCGTGGGTTCGAGTCCCATCTTCCACCCATAAGAAAAGGAAAAGTCCTAACGGATTTTTCCCTTTTTTGTTTATATATATAATATAGAACTTTAGAAAAACAGATAAACGAATAATAATTAGACTCATATTGCTTGTTCCTACTGTGACAAGAATAGAAAAATTAAAGTAAAATGAGTAACAAAAAAAACATCAAGCTATTTGACATATTAATAATTGTACTATCAATTTATGTATTAATAGCATTATTGATATCATCAATATTCCGTATACCAACGGAAATATACAGATTACTTGAGATAACAGACAATGTTATTTGTGTATTTTTCCTAATAGATTTCATTAGGAACCTTTATACAGCAGAAAACAAATGGAAATATTTAAAATGGGGATGGATTGATTTAATATCCAGTATTCCAATGCTACCATATTTTCGTGCAGGAAGATTACTCAGACTTGTGCGATTGCTGAGAGTTCTGCGTACCTTTCGTTCCACAAAAATACTTGTAACCTATCTGTTCAAGAGTAAAATAAAAGGGACGATGATGTCGGTATTTATTATAACATTACTTATCGTAATTGCGGCTTCCGTATCAATTCTGATCGTAGAAAAGGATCCTTGCAGTAACATCAAGACAGCCGAAGACGCTATTTGGTGGACGATGGAAACGATAACTACCGTTGGATACGGCGATAAGTACCCCGTTACTACAGATGGAAGGATTATTGGTATCATTCTAATGATATCTGGAGTGGGCCTATTTGGAACCTATACAGCATATATAGCCTCTTTATTCGTTAATAGCGATAAAAAGTGAATAAAAACTACACCAAAAACAGTAATTATTAAAATTATTTGTATATTTGCAAACTGTCAAAATTTATATATCATGAAAAGACTTTTTTATTAATCTTACAAATATTTATTTACTCACTAGTCAGCGCCCAAGGAGTAAGATATACGTCTACATCTCTCAAGATGCACATAGATGCAAATATGAGTTCAAATGTTGTCAGTGTTATACCTAAAGGAACACAGGTAACCATAGAAGAGGACTGTGACTGAAATGGATCCCTGTCAGATATAAAGGCAGTATCGGTTATGTTTCATCTAAATATCTGTTTAGACATCAAGTAAAAACATCCTACCATAGGAGTTATAGCACGTCTAAAAGAACTTATGAGAAGCTTGTCATAAGTTCTTTCGAGATGCAAAGCAGTTTGTAGGATTGACCCACTATCAGGCTAGACATACACGTCAACTGGATTTTTTATACAATACATCATTCTCTGCTCTTAATGTAGCCAAGGTGATGATGAAGGAAAATGAGTTGCCATATTCTATGGCTTCGTTTAAGTCGTTGATGTTCAATTCATACTATACAAAACGAATTTTTGACGTGTCCCATTATCGACCAAACCAAACTTTAATTAGTAAAATTGTCAAAGAACTATTTGGCTGGCAACGTAAAGCTGCGTAGCTGATTATTTATTTTCTAACGAACTATTATTTAAAAGAAAATGATAACAAAATAGTTATTGGTAAGTCTTTTATATGCAAGATAGCCTCAATCCAGTTAAATTCGGATTGAGATTGTTTAATCTTATCAGACTGTGTCCTTTTTACAATCAAAAGAACTGTATAATTGTTTAGAATACCACCTAATCGACACCTTAAATTGTGTTTTAGGTAAATATAATGCCATTTTTTACCAATATAATTAATGTTTTAATAAACTAATAGAAATTATTATGTATCTTTGTGGCTATAAAATAAATTATTATGGCAGACATCAACAGATTGAAAGTCGTGCTTGTAGAGAATAAAAAGACAAGCAAATGGTTAGCAGGAAAGTTGGGTAAAGACCCAGCTACCATTTCAAAATGGTGTACAAATAGTTCTCAACCATCATTGGAAACGCTTATTGAAATTGCAAAAGTTCTAGAAATTGATGTAAGGGATTTAATTGTACCTACTGATTTACCTAAAGTCATGATATCTTTAAAATAACATTTCGAGTATGCAATTAAAAATAAATGAAATTGTTTCTGCGATTGTATCTAACATTGCTGATTTTGGGGTATTTGTAGAATTTGAAGATGGAGATTCTTCCATGATTTATTTCAAAGATATCCCTGGTGGTAAATATGGAGGACTTGACAAAACTATTAAAGTAGGCGATAACATTGAAGCTCTTGTAGTAAAAGGACGCAAAGAAGATTTCGCTTTAAGTATTTCTGCGTTACAACAAAAACATCGTCTTGAGGAGATACAAAAAAACACTTCAAACGGAGACATTGTATCAGATTTAGTAAAACCTAAATTAAATGACATTGTAAAATGTAGTTTGGATAATGTTGCATCATTTGGTGCGTTTGTGAATTTTGACATGAATTATCATGGCTTGATTCATTTCTCTCAAATTCCAGGAGCGAAAAATGGTGATGTTGAACAATATGTGCCAGATGGTGAGTTTGAAGCTCAAATTATTGAAGTTAAGTCTGATGGAAAGTATGCTCTTAGCATATCAAAAGCGAATGAATTTCGCCTAAAAGAACAAGTCAGGCAGGAATTAAAAAGCCTAGATGGAGAGGAAAAGACTATTCGCGAAATATGGAAAATCTTTACTGGCATAAATAAATGTCTTCTGCTGTATATGCAGCAACCTATCTTATTAGATGCAAAGACAGCAAAGCTTGATAAGAAAACAAACAAGTTGAGTGTCGATGTTGATACCGAATCAAAATTTGAATTATTTGAAAAGTCGTTTAAGAGTAGATTCAAGACAGAGCTTCAACAGGTGTCTCAAAATGAATGGTGCTTTTATAAAAATGTAGATGAAATCTCATGCAAGAGTATTGAGGCTTTTCAAACTGAATGTGACAGTCTTTACTTTAATTTTTTCCCACAACCATTCATTGAAGGTGTTATTACAGATTTTCGAGTAGCTGATAAAGTGATTATCGAAGATCGTCTTATAGACTATTGTCCTAATATGGTTGTGTATAGTAAAAAAAACAATGAAATAATTTTTAGACAATCATATCAAAGGCATTCTCAAGCAAAAGAATGGTCAGACTTTGTTGTTGCAATGTTTGATGAAATTAACAAGGGAAGTACGGTTGAGGATGAAGATTCAGGCGAAAGGAAAGAGTATGCACCAATAAGCTTTAAATATTCTTTAAGTCAACTCGACCCTAATATTGATAAGTTTTTAATAGAAAGGAATATATTCGATTTGAAGGAGCATGAGAATATTATTACAAATTCGCTTAAGGGTGCAATATTTACTTGTAAAGGCTTCGAAATTGGTAAATTGTCAAAGGTCGACTATCCGACAATCATTTTTTCTGTTAATTCAGAAAACATGGATGAGTTAGAAGACTTAATTAAAGATGCGGTATTAACTCAAATTTCTACTGATATGAATGGAGATTCGGAGAAAGTTAATCGTCTCCGCGAATCATTCGACTTCATTACCGAGAATCCTGATCAGCTTCGTAATCCTAAACTCGCAATCTACCTATTTGACGCTAGTAAGGCCACCCCTAATTCTGAGGAAAAAATTAAAGAGCGTGTTAATACTATCAATCAAAATCGATTGAATAAAAAACTTAATGATTCTCAAATAGAGGCTATAGCAAAAGCTGTTGAGGCAAAAGATTTAGCTCTAATTCAGGGACCTCCTGGAACTGGTAAATCAACAGCCATAGCAGAACTAGTTTGGCAATTATCTATTGCTAATAAAAAACAAAAAATCCTTCTAACGTCGGAAGCTAACCTTGCAGTAGACAATGCACTCGATAGATTGAAGTACTCCGAACATAACTTGGTCAAACCAATAAGAATTGGCTCAGGCGATCGTGTGTCATCTGAGGGCTTACCTTATGTCATTACTGAACTGAAGAAATGGGCCGGCATAGGTTTTGAAGATGACTACATTCAAAGAGAAGATAATAACGCCATAATTAGTAGCGAAGAATATAAATATCATAAACCGTCTAATATCGTATTGGCAAGATGGATGGAAAATATCTTTAAGCGAAATCAAATCACAGATTCTGAATTAAAAAGAATTTGGTTTGATTATTTAACAGATTTGCCATTAGTCGAGAGACAACGTGTTTATGAGTCTTACATGAAAGGATGTAACTTGGTTGGCGCCACTTGTAGTTCCATAAGTGAGAAGAATTATCTTGCTATAGAAAATCACAAAAAAGTAACTGAAAGTAAATTTTTAACAAGGTATAAAGCGGTTTTCCCAAAACAGAATAAAATAAAATTCAATGTAGTTGTACAAGATGAAGCAAGTAAGGCAACTCCTGCGGAACTTTCACTTCCTCTTATTTATGGGAAAAAATCTGTAATCATTGGAGATCATAGACAGCTTCCTCCGAATCTTGATAGAGAGGATATATTGTATAAGCTTCATTATCAACAGATGCAAGAATTAGATTTAGATGTTCAAAGAGAAATAAAGCAATTGGAGGATTTTGTTAGGAACAATTTTGACCAATTGGAGAAATCTCATTTCGAAAGACTGTATCAGCAGGCACAAAATTCAATAAAAGGAATTTTTCATTATCAATATCGTATGCATCCCGATATTAATGATGTAATTAAGCAGTTCTACACAAAAGATGGAGGCTTAGAGTGTGGACTTACGGAACCTAAGGATTTAGGTGTTAACGACGTCGACTTTGAAAACAACCTTTTTTCAAGATATCATGGTTTGAATATTGAAGGTTTGGTATCACCAGATAATCATGTAATTTGGATAGATACTAAATCACCGGAGATTCTTGAAGGAAGTTCTCGTGCAAATATGGGTGAAGTAAAAGCTATCGATTGGGTATTATCTCAGTTATCAAAATCAGAATCATTCAAGCAATACAATAGCAAGTTAAAGAGCGATGAAGACAAAGAAATTGGATTGATTTCTTTCTATGGCGCTCAATTGAAATATTTGAAGAGATTACAAAATAACTATTCTAAAACCCTTTCATTAAAACCTAGTTCTGTCGATAGATTCCAAGGAATGGAGCGCAATATAATTATTGTGTCTCTTGTTCGCAGTAACTGTATTGCTGAAAAACCAAATCAAGCTCCTGATTATCGTATATATAAACAGTTGGGATATAGATCTCAAAAGGATTTAGGTTTTGCAAAATCGCCTAACAGATTAAATGTTGCTTTGTCTAGAGCAAAACGATTGCTTATTATTGTTGGTAACAGTGATTTATACTCTTCATATATTAATAAAGAAGGTATAGCTATCTATAAAAATGTATATGATTGCATCAAGGCTAATTCAAATGGGCGCATCATACATTGGGAAGATGGATTACAAAAGAAAAAACCACGTCAAATTAGCAAAGACCGATCTGCAAATCTTAATACTCGCGATATTAAGGCTTCCGATACTCATTTACGTGTTATCGAAACATGGCTCAATCCTCAAGCTGATAAATGCAATCCGAAAATAGCGACTCTAGAGTTGTCAACTAAGGCTGTAAAATTGCTTATTGGCAAAGATCAAGAAGCAATAAGAACTTCTTCTGAATTTTCTTTTGATAATTTCTTGAGAAACGCAGATAAAACTGAAACAGGCAAGGGTCTTAACGCTCAAAACGAAATGGATATGAGATATCTTCAACGCAGAGTTATGCCTACTATTCAAAGGATGAAGGGAATATTAAGACAGGAACAAGTTGATGTAGTATATTCTGTAGCTACAGCAGCATACAGAACGGCTAAAAATCGAGACGAGATAATTGCTTATATTAAAGAACGTGCTGGTATTAATGTTCGCATTCTTTCTAAAAAAGAAGAGTCTGTGGCTACTCTTGTAGCATATTCATTGAGTTCTCGTTACAAGATGGAATTAAACTCGTCACCGCATATTATAATGATTGATCAAGGTGGAGGTTCTACAGAGGTGTCAGTTTTTGAAAACATGGTTCTTTCAGGTTCATATAGCATTAATTTAGGAACCACAGCATTGCGTAATACATTGTTCTTGGATGCTGAATTCGATACACCAATTGAAGATGCTTTGAAAAAGAGTGATCAAAAGATTAAAGAACGTTTAAATACGTTTTATAAGAATATGGGAGATATCATGTATGCAAACGAGAATAGTTTCTGTGTAAGTGTTGGTACTGCCATAACAAAAGCTACAGGAAAGAAGAATAATGCATCACAGCACGATTCAATATTAACTAGAGAACAAATAGAGCAGAAAATAGAATTCTGTAATGAAAGAATACTAAATCAATTCAGTAATGTAGGAGAGCTTAATAGTTTTGATTTTGAGGCAAGTAGAGGTAATAAAGAACTCGATACTATTATTACAATGAGATTGGGACTTCCTATGTTTGTTTCATTGATAGAACGTTTTAGTATTTCAAAAATTCATATTAGTGGCACTGGACTATGGTATGGTGTTTACTTGCAGCATTTATTAAACATAGAGGATATTGATTTATAATATGGAATATAGAGATATAATAGAGAATGGAGAATTGATATATTCATCTCATCCTTCTGATTCACGTTTGACTAATTGGTCATTAAACAGTACTCAATTAGGAGTATCTTACTATAAAGTAACTCCTATATCTTCAATCGATAAACTCATCTGTAGCTTATTGGCAAAGGAAAATGGAAAGATGAGCAAGTTAGACCTGGAACTTACTTTGGGTTTTGATGTTGCAGCAATTGAGTTTCATGGTCAAACATTTTATGAGGATATCGCTGAAGTAGAAATGTTCAACCGATTACTTTCTCAACTAGAAGAATGGAAGCTTGTAGTGATTGAGAAGGTGGATAATCGAGTGCTCGTTCCTATGGAAGAGGATGATAAAGATGTTAATAACACCAATACCGGAAATGTAGATAAAGAACATGAAGTTAAAGAACCATATACCATAGAAATCATTAGATTGACAAAATTAGGTGAATTAGCTTTAGAAAATGGACTAAAGTACTCTTTCTATCACTCGAACGTTATACTTTATGTCAATTACTTTTCGACAGGTGACAAAATCGTGGATTCTCAATTCGTATATCCTAGAGAACTAGGCATTTATGCAAAGATTATTGACAAGAAAGATGAATCAATAAATCCTGATGAATTTGATTTAGATTGTTCTTCGCCTTTTAAGCAGCGTTTACAACTTCAACTTGACTCGACTTGGGATGGCCAAATTTATAATATTGTGCCTCTTGAGAAGACTTTGCCAATGGAGAAATCTAATGTAGACTTCAAACTATACAAATATGAAAATGATTTTTATTTACTTGCATTCAAGAATGGTGCATTTTCAAATGAGATAACAAAAATCATTTATGCTGGTTCAAACTCAAAAATGAGGAATCAACGCATTAAGTTAAGTCTGTATTACAGGTTAATTAATGACGAAAACTCGTTGTTTGATTATGATGAAGTATCGCCATTCTGGGATGTGTTGGATAGTAATGAATATAATCTTTTGCTCCAAGACCATAGAATCAATTGGGCTGAAGATTCGTTATTTAATTTAATTGTTACATCTGAGTTCTGTACAAGCAAAACTTGGACAACAATAACACAGATTGTCCCTTTGGATGTTCTCAAAACTCATTTAGTAGAGTATGACGATTTTATCGATTGGCTTGTGATTTCTTCTAGAATAGATGCTGATTTTATTCTGTCAAATATATCATATAATTGGAGTTTTGAAACCATTCTCAGTCGTAGTGATATTTCTATAGACCAAGCTCAGAAAATTCTTACGCTTCCTTTATTGAGAGATACTAATTTTGATTGGGATTTAATTGAAAGATTCCTTACGGTAGATTTTGTTCGTGATAATGTCATGAACTTGAAAATTGATTATTATCACTTAACATCTTGGTTGCCGAAAGAAGAACTCTCATTGATTTTTGAAAATGTTAATGAGTCATGGAATTGGGATTATATTACAGCGTATTTGTCACTAGATGAAATTATTGAAAAAATAGATATAGTTGATTCTCTACTTAATTCAACAACCCTCATAGATAGATGTTTCAGTAGTGAGAGTAATGTAGAAAAAATTTTGCAATCACAAAAGTTGAGAGATTATTTTATCAAGTCTATATCGAGAGGAAAATTTGATAATTTCACCTTAAGAGAGAGAAAACAATATTTATGGACTGATTCTACTATAAAGTATTTAGAAGAAATTGGACTGTTGTGTTGGGAATCAAAACAGTACGAGAAAGGATTTGCTCAGTTTAGTTTTGTTCATTGGACAAAAACGTTTTTTGCAAAATACTATAATAAACTAGTTTCTGAGGTTGATAGAACATATGTATCTGAGGTAATATCAGATATGTCTCTTATAACTGATTACCCTGAGTTTCGTTGGGATTGGAATGCATTGTCTTCTAATAAAAACTTTGCGTACAAAACGGATTTTATAAATACATTCTCAAAACAAATAAATGCTTGTTCTTGGGTGCGTTTTGCAAGTACTCAATCCATTGAAGCAAACTTTGACATTCTCAATTTAAATCAAGTTTTTAATGATGAATTTAGTGTAGAATCAATCTCCGCTAATGTCACAAAAGAATTTATTGTTGAACATAAAGATTTAACATGGGATACCACTGCATTCACCAATGCTGTTGGGCCAGAAGCATTGATTTATAATAGTCTTTTGAAACAATATTCAAGCAGATGGAATTGGGAATTATTGTCATCAATGGCGCCACTATCTTTAATCATAGATAATATTGATTGCCCATGGGAAAATGGTATACTTACAAAAGCTATTCTTTCCTCAAAATCTAATTATTCAGAGCTTATTTTTACTAATATTAACAGAATAGATTGGTTAGTTTTATCAACAAATATTGATTATTATGATTTTGAAACGATAGCTGAACAATTCAGTGAACAATGGGATTGGGATGTTGTAAATGGTCGCTTTGCTCCATTATATTCAAGTGAATTGCTGAACAATAAAATTTTACGCAATAACTTAGACTGGGAAAAGATCTCATGTGAAGGTTCTTCTCAGTCTCTTATTGGTGCAATTGCAAGTAATTTTAATCTGCTTAATTGGGATAAAGTAACAAAAAGATTGTGTTCTATATTGACCTTGCAAGAGATTCTTAATGATGTGTATATGCAGCATTTAGATTGGATTTACATGAGTGAATATGCAGATATTCAATTAGTTGAACATTCGATTGAATATTTTCAAATATCTTTTGATTGGACTATTATTACAGGAAGATTAAGCGCTGAATTTATTGTAGATAACCTAGCTTCTTACCAAACTAAGTGGGATTGGAATTTGATTTGGGGAACAAAAATTACTAATGATTTTGCAAAAGAAAGAATCCAATTAATTTCAGATGCACTGAATTGCCTTAGTGATGATCTTCGAGAATCTCAATGGAAAGCCTTTACTCGTGTTTTCTCCAATGAAGATTTATTGCAGCTTACTAATCAATTCACGCCAAAAGATAACTTCTTTTGGGATTATGAATTCGTGTATAATAATAATGTGAGTGATCTTGCTCTGTTTATATCTAAGCCTCATGTTTATTTAGATTGGGCAGCTTTGTCTTTGTCAAAAGCGGCTAATGAGTTTTTTTACCATGATGCACAAACCTTTGATGTTCGTATATGGAAGGTTATTGTGAGAAAGAATTTGAGCAACCCCTTATATCAATGGAACTTCCATTCTCTTACACGGTTAGAGAGTGTTCAAAATGAGCATGCAATCTTCTTTAACATTGATACAGACAAGTGGGATTGGGACTATATATCGGAAAAAGGTAGTTGCTTACTTGCTTCAAGTAATGGTGAAGCCAATCTTAGGAAATATAGGAAAAATATAAACTTTGCTCTGCTTTCAAAACGTGAGGATATTTGCCTTACTGAAGATATTATAGAAAGCTATATTGACGAAACATGGGATTGGTCTTCATTGTCAGCTAACCCAAAAGTGGAATTGTCTATTGACTTTGTCTATAACCATAGAGAAAAAGATTGGAACTGGACCGAAGTTTCTAGAAATACGTCAATCAAATGGAGCGCTAAGAAATCTCAAAAAATGGCAGGTAATCTGTTTAAAGATGATAAGATTGTAGTATTGTTCGATTGGGCAGCATTTGTTTCTCGCAATGATATTATTCTTGATAATCGTCTTATTAAACAGATTCATGATCATATTATAAATTACTGGAATAACATTTCATCAAATAATAGATTTATTCCGTCATTAGAATCTTTATCGATAGCTGAAGTAGATGGCGTAAATTTGACCGAACTTAATTGGAATGCGATATCTAATTCAAAAAACTTGATTCAATTTCCAAAGGATAAAGAGGGCAATTCAAAGCCAAATACTGAATTTATAAAAAGATATGCAAGTCTTATAAATTGGGAGATTGCTACTCAGAATTCAGTTTTTGATATATATAATAATTCTCTTGTTGGTTATTTTAAGATGTTCGTTGATTGGTCTTATATTTCAAAGGAGATAGGAGATGATAAACTTGATATAGCCTATTTGAATAAATTCAAAAATTATTTGGATTGGCATATCATAAACCGAAGATTAGATTATCAACTAATCAATGAAAAAGCACTTTGTGAGCTTGGAAAATTCTTGGATTGGACAAAGGTGTCTAAATTGGAACTTTCTTTCACAAAAGAGTTATTAGACTTATACGTAGACAATTGGGATTGGAGTGTCCTTTTACGCAATAAAGCATTCAAACGTATTTTTAATGATGATATGCTTGGGGCATTTAATCATAAATTGAATATAGCGAAGTTTATTGACCAATTTAATGACCAGCCAGCTAAAATCTATCATTTTACTCACATATTTAATGTTCTTGAAGTTCTTAAAACCCAGAAAATTTTAAGTAGAAATCGCGCAACGGAGTTAGGTAAGCTGAAATTTGATTCTGCTGGTGGGGTTGTTGGTAGAACGGCAAAGGCACATCCTTACGCCCGTTTCTATTTTAGACCAAATACACCTACTCAGTTTTATAATGAGTGTTTAGGTTGGGATTGTGACATGACAGTACATTATGGGAAGAAAGATGTAAGCTATTATTCTCAAGCGTTAAATCTTGGATTGCCTAAATGTCCTATACCTGTATTTTTGGAATTTGATTTGGGAGAAGTCCTCACAAAGATGTCTTCCAGATGCTTTTATAGCAATGGCAATATGCAAACAAATTGGGCTAAAGTTTACAAAGTTGAAGAAGAACCAGACAATTTACGCACAGAATATTTATTCAATAATATGAGTGATGCATTCTTCATAACATTAGATGATTTAGGTGATTATGACCATGGTTATCATATGCAAGTATTGAATAAGATAAAAGATCAGTCTCAGCAAGAATTTCTTATTAAAGATGAGTTTGATTTCAGTAAAATAGATTCATTAAAAATTCATTGTTATGATGAAAATGCCGCAGAAATGCTGCGAACATATTTGGGAAAAGATCCAATTGCAGAACACATTATAGTGGGAGGCTGTTTTACGTATCAAAATAGAAATCTTAACTTTGATATTAACGAAGAAAATCATTCTTTGTCCATTTCATCCAATTACAATGGTCAAGGAGATGCATATTTCTTAGTTAAGGGAAACGTCGATATTATAAATGTAGATGATGTAAAAAGACAGGTTGCAGATGGTGTGGTTATGTATCCAAAGGTTGAAATTAAAAATAATGGAAAATCTTGCGAGATCTATTTTGTTGACAAACGAGCTAGAACAACAGATTGGTTGGTATATTCTAATTCTGTTGAAACCATATTAAATGGTAAACACCAATGCTATCATATAGAGAGAAATATCTTGGATGATTTTAGAAACATAGGGGCAAAAGTAATGATTGACTTGAAAAGAGAACTTTTTTATAGCCATATGGTTAATTCATATCATGGTATTGCTCATACATCACGTGTCCTGTTTGCAACACATATGATAACAAGCCTATCTGAAGGTATAAGTGAAGATATTCGGGTTATGGCCTATTATGCAGCTATCATTCATGATCTTGGCAAAATTAGTGATAGAGAAGGCTCTATTCACGGTTTAAAATCTGTGAATCGCTGCTGTGACCTTATTGATAGTATTCCTGTTTCTGTTGAGTTGAGACAAAGACTAAAGGATGCGATAATATACCATTCTATTGAAGATAATTTATGCCCTGTACATGTCCAAGAGGATGTATTATGGAAGATTCTTAAAGATGCAGATGCATTAGATAGAAACCGTTTTAGTAGTAAAGGTTGTGATATTCACTATTTAAGGATGCCTATTTTCCAAACAGAAGATGGAAAGGACATTATTCAAATATCGAATATTTTGCCTTCGGTGACAAGAGAATGTAAATGGGATAATCCATATGATGAAATAATTAAAGCATTAGAAACGTATGTCATATAAAGAAGTAAGAGGTAATATTTTTAATTCCAAGGCAATGGCCGTAGTTAATACGGTCAATTGTGTTGGTGCTATGGGAAAAGGCATTGCTTTGGACTTTAAGTTGCGATTTCCAAAAATGTTCAAGGAGTATCAGAAAATCTGTTTTTCAAAAAAACTATATCCGGGTCAGATTTTGCCTTATCATGACAATCATTTTTTAATCCTTAATTTTGCTATTAAAGATGATTGGAAAGATCCATCTAAAGTAGAATGGGTAGAAGAAACTTTAAAAAAATTCCGAGACAACTATAAAAGGTTAGGTGTTACTTCTATTGCCTTTCCTTGGATGGGTGCAATGAATGGAGGTATTCCAATAGAAACTATTAAAGCATTAACTCGTAAATATTTATCAGATTTAGAAGATGTGGATATAGAAGTCTACGATTTTGATCCGCAGACTCCATGTTATCTTTATGAGGCTCTTCGGAATATAATTGACAAGAAGATATTTCAGATAGAGGAATTGACTGAGATATCTAAAATTCAGCAAAGGTATTGGGTGAAAATAATTGATGCAATGAACGATCCTCAAACGACAAGTCTTAATTTGCTCTGTCTTTATGTTGTAAACGATAAAAGAATTATAGGAAAAACAAATATTGAACGGTTGTTTGTATTTCTGTCTGATTATGTAGATGGGAAATATACAACTCAAAAACATTTGTTTTAAATCTAATTATAGGAATACCATCCTCTGTATCCATTCCTTCATCAATACGGATCACATTCTTTTCCTGTTTACAGAAATCTTGCTGTAGTTACCTCCTCGCCAAGGAACAAAACAGCATAATCTATATGATCAAAGATTCCTTTATGTTGTTCACTCGCATATTGCATAAACCTTTTTCGGTCATAACGATAGAGTGTGTATAGTGAACAATTGTATGGTTATCCCATAATGTAAATGATTTGGAAAAGATCTCAAAGATGTACAAAGATGCGATAGACAACTTGAATCAGATAGGCATCCATCAGTGGGATGAGGTTTATCCTAATGAACTTACACTAAAGGAAGATATAGAAAAACAAGAACTTTATAAAATTATAAGTGGCGAAGAATTACTTGGCGCAGTTGTCATTAATCAAGAAACGGATGAAGAATATGCCAACGGTCACTTTGAAGATGACAACTATGCAGTAGTCCACAGGCTATGCGTTGACCCAGAATATCAAAATCAAAAAATAGGATACCATGCCATGATGATGATAGAAAATCTATTAAAAGAACAGGGTATCAGTTCGATCAGACTGGATGCTTTTTCTAAAAACCCATTTTCGTTAAAGATGTATGAAAAACTGGGATATAAGAAAGTTGGAAGTGCACAATGGAGAAAAGGATTATTTTATTTATACGAAAAGAGATTATAATAAGGGCAGCAGGGCACAGGGCTGCAGATTATTAACCCAACTTGCAGCTATAGACCATCTAACTCTTTGATTTTCAAGGACCTATTTTTTTGATATTCTCTAAATGTACCACACAAAATTTTCGTCTTCGTTTTAGTGGCGGCGAGTTCAGATTCAACTTCAGATATATGTCAGCGAGTCTTTCTTCGGGTTCGGTACATTGTCTGACTTCGACCTCGTTCCCATCCGCCCGTTTGGCCCTTGTACTTACCACAGACTGTGTTCCCATAATTCTGAGCAGTTCGCCCCAAGTGAGGCTGACCCCTTTCTTTTTGAGCTGGTACCGGGTGGTGGATACAATCCAGTAGGCAAGGATTGCCAAATGAAAGTGCGCCTTCGTCGCTTCATCCTTTTGATGGAAGATCGGGCGGATGTCCAAATCGCTCTTCAAAGTTTCGAAGCAGACCTCCACATGCCTGATGACATTATAGTAGGACCATATCTGTTCTTCCGTATGACCGGTCAGTGTTGTCTGTACGATATACTTCCCCTCGCTGGAACTTCTGACAAGTGTTTTTTCCTTTTTCCGTTTCCAGTCCATCGCGGTGACAGTATTTTTTTCGTCATAGGTGAAGGTAATCTCGTAATCGTTCTGTATGGCGGCATAATGCTCCTTGAGTCTGCCCAGCCTTTCATGCACCTTGTCCCGT